>ENA-OQHL01000674-OQHL01000674.1-human-gut-metagenome-genome-assembly--contig:-NODE-674-length-22145-cov-15.203061_pt1 | contig 22145 bp, 18 predicted proteins | sample MGYA00242565_ERZ504723 | MGnify/ENA primary metagenome ERZ504723 (study PRJEB26092, sample SAMD00036211) | human gut metagenome | host: Homo sapiens | study: EMG produced TPA metagenomics assembly of... | reverse complement strand
TGTTTTATATCACCCAACAATCGGTGTTGTAATCAAATACTGATCACAGATTGTCGGTGTCGATGGCGATGGTGACCGGACCATCGTTGATCAGGCCGACGCGCATATGCGCTCCGAAACGGCCTTCATGAAAAACACAGGAGACAAACTCGTGTGGATCCACCTTCCAGTCGACGCACATCTGCTTCCAGAGTACGAAGGCGTCATGGAAACCTACAGAAAACTGCATGAGGATATGCAGAACGGCCGTGTGAAAGCCGCTTATGTCGTAGACCGTCAGGGTATCGCAGCAGCCGTATCCAAGATGGCATTCGGTAATGCTCTCGGCGTAACCATCGAGCACAATGTAGACGAGAGAGATCTCTTTACTCCATATATTGCAGATCTGATCTGCGAAGTTCCGGCTGAAAAAGTCGGAGAGCTGGCAAGCACCTACACCGTCATCGGTGAAGTGACAGACAAACCGGTTCTTTCCTATAAAGACACCGAAATCACCATCCGCGAGGCCGTTTCCGCATGGAACAAACCGCTGGAAAAAGTATTCAAGACCGTATCCGGTGCAGAGCTTCCGGAGGTAGATGCCCTGAATGTGGCAGCAGCAGACGAAAACGGAATTGTTGCAGACAGCTGCTATCAGGCAAAGAGCATCCACGTATGCTCCCACAAGCTGGCACAGCCGACCGTATTCATTCCGGTCTTCCCGGGAACGAACTGTGAGTATGACAGCACCAGAGCTTTCGAGCGTGCCGGTGCAAAAGTTATCACTCAGGTATTCAGCAATCTTTCCGCAGAAGACATCCGCGGTTCTGTCGATGCCTTTGAAAAAGTCATCAACCAGGCGCAGATCATCATGTTCCCTGGCGGATTCTCCGCAGGTGATGAGCCGGATGGATCAGCAAAATTCTTTGCAACCGCATTCCAGAATGCGAAGATCAAAGAAGCTGTTACCAAACTGCTGAATGAGAGAGACGGACTTGCCCTTGGTATCTGCAACGGATTCCAGGCACTGATCAAACTGGGACTCGTTCCGTACGGTGAGATTCTCGGACAGACGGAGGATTCCCCGACTCTGACCTTCAACACTATCGGACGCCATATTTCCAAGATGGTTTACACGAAGGTTGTGACCAACAAATCCCCATGGCTGGCAGGCGCCGAGCTTGGCGGTGTTTACACCAACCCGGCATCCCACGGAGAGGGACGTTTCGTAGCATCGAAAGAGTGGATCGACAAGCTGATGGCAAACGGCCAGATTGCAACCCGCTACTGCGATGTCAACGGAAACCTGACCAACGACGAGTACTGGAATGTCAACGGTTCCTACTGCGGAATCGAGGGTATCACCAGCCCGGACGGCCGTGTCTTTGGTAAGATGGCACACGCAGAGCGCCGCGACAACGGCGTAGCAGTCAACATCTACGGAGAGCAGGATCTGAAGATCTTTGAGTCCGGTGTTGCTTACTTTAAATAAAATAAAACCAAAATAGAAGATTCCCGCAGAGAGGAAGAAAGCTCCTTTCTGCGGGAATTTTTTGTCAGAAACAGTAATTTCTGATTTCGAAAGAAAAAATTTGATTATGCGCCGCGGTGCAGTTATAACGCAATATTTTGCTTTATTAACAAAAGTAATAAGGTCAAATAGTAGAAATATTCTGAAAAAACGAAAGATTTCGATAGTCTCAACACATTACATATATGACGGGCCCGGAAGAGAAGGACAGCGAAATAACAGGAGGGAGAAAGAAGTGTATGAGACAAGAGAAGGAACGATTTTTTCAGATCATATTCGAGGAAAACAGTCATGTGCTGTTCCGTTATATCTGCGGTCAGTTGAACAATGACCGGGAGACGGCGAAGGATGTGCTGAACGATGTATGGGAGGTATTGGTGGTAAAATTTGAAACCGTTGCCGATCTCGAAGGAGAAGAGATGACGAAATGGCTGTTCTGTGTGGCAAAAAACAAGATCAAGAATCAGCGCAGAAAACATTATTATCAGAATGAAGTTTCCTATACACAGTATCAGAAAGAGAACAGAAATGAAGGGGAGGCGGCCGCGACAGCCGAGATTGAGGAACGAATGGTGATGCAGAACTGCATCCAGAACCTGAATCCGATGGATCAGCGCATTTTCTGGGGGAGAGCATATGGATTCAGCTACAAAGAGCTCAGCGGATTCTGCAAGAAAAGCGAGCAGGCGCTGCAGTGCCAGTACAGCCGCGCAATCAAGAAACTGCAGGGAATGATGAGTCAGGAAATCAGTCTGACGAGAGCGTAGAAAATGGAAATGGTATGCAGCGGAAACCTCAACTCTTACAATCCAAAAACAATAGAAATATCTAAAAAATTCTCTGCAGGAGAATATCCTGTGTCTAAAAATAAAGTGTTACCGTTTACATATCAAAAATCCGTTTTCCTCGTTGTCGTGGCGCGGAAATTGTGTTAAAATATTTTTAGAAAATTCACACGATGTGCGAGAAGGCAGAAAGGATGAAAACAACATGAAGGATGAGTACGTAGCCTATGTAGGCACTTATACCCATGGAAGCAGCATTGGTATTCATTTATATGATGTAAATGTAGAAGAAGGCACTCTGACAGAGCGAAAAGTCATACCGGTCAACAACTCTTCCCACATTGCCCGTTCCTTAAACGGCAAATACCTGTATTCGATTGCAGATGAAGGCGTTGCAGTGTTTGCAGTGGAGGATGACGGAGACCTGACCCCGATCAACAAAGTAGACATCGACGGCATGCGCGGCTGCTATCTGTCGGTGGACAAAACCGGAAGATACCTGTTCGTGGCAGGCTATCATGACGGAAAAGTAACCGTTGTACATACCCATAAGGACGGCCGCCTCGGAAGTCTGATGGACGGCGTGTTCCACAAGGGCCTTGGCAGTGTGGCAGAGCGTAACTTCCGCCCGCATGTCAGCTGTGTCGTTCCTACACCGGACAACAAATATGTCTGCGCAGTCGACAACGGCATTGACCAGATCAAAATGTACAAGCTGAACACACAGCGTGACCGCCTGAAACTGGTGGATATCCTGCGCTGTGAGCGTGAATCCGGTCCGAGAGAGATCGTTTTCAGTGAATCCGGAAAATACGCGTATGTCATTTACGAGCTGATGAACAAAGTCGATGTATTCAGCTACCGTGATACGGGAAACGGACCGGAATTTGAAAAACTGCAGTCGATCAGCACCACATCCGCGAACGTGGACCAGGCGCACGACGCTGCATCCGGCATGTGCCTTTCCCCGGATCACCACTACCTGTTTACTTCTACAGCCGGAGACAATACCGTAGCAATGTTCCATATCGACCCGGAGACCGGCTGCATGGAGAAGAAGTTTGCACTTCCGATCAGCGGCGAATATCCAAAGGATATTGCAATGTTCCCGGACGGAAAACATATCGCAGTGGCAAACCATGAGTCCAACACGATCACAACATTTACCGTTGATTATGAGAAAAACGTGCTGGTTCAGAAAGGCCGCCCGATGAAAGTGGAGACGCCGAACTGTATTCTGATTACGAAAAAAGGCGTTCACTAAAAAATAACGCAAAAATGCCTGCAGGAAGAACTGTATCCCGCAGGCATTTTTTGTGTTGAAGCCAGAAAGAAGCAGTCCGGCCTTTATTTCTCGTCCAGAGCCCAGACTTTCTTTACATTGTCCAGTTTGGCGCTCATGCCGACGAGCAGTGCGTCCGCCAGGACAAGAGCGGTCATGCATTCCACGACAACAACGGCGCGTGCAACGATGATCGGGTCGTGGCGGCCTTTGATTTCGATGGCAATATTTTCGCCGTCTTTGTTGATGGTCTGCTGGGAAGCAGCAACGGACGGGGTCGGTTTGAAACCAGCCCGGACAACGATATCGCTTCCGTCGCTGATACCGCCTAAAATACCGCCGGCGTGGTTGGTCAGCTTGACAATGGAGCCGTCCGCATTTACATGGAAGGCATCGTTATTGGTAAGCCCGGTAGCTGTGCAGACCGAGAAACCGTCTCCGATTTCCACGCCTTTTACGGCGCCGATGGAGACGAGTGCTTTTGCAAGGTTGGCATCGAGCTTTTCAAACACCGGATCGCCGACACCGGCCGGCATATGGTGAACGACACATTCGACCACACCGCCGACGGAATTTTTTTCCGCCATGGCTTTTGTTAAAAGCTCGGAAGCCTTTTCGGCAGCCTCTGCATCCGGCATATTCAGGGCGTTATTCGCGATTTCAGCGGTATCAAAAGACTGGATTTCCACGTCACCGATGGAGCGGGTGTAGGCGGAAACGGTGATGCCAAGCTCAGAGAGCATTTTTAAGGCAATGGCACCTGCAGCCACGCGTGCGATCGTCTCGCGTCCTGAGGAGCGTCCGCCGCCGCGGTAGTCGCGGAAACCGTATTTTGCATCAAACGTATAGTCGGCGTGGCCCGGTCTGTAATAGGAAGCAATGTCGCTGTAATCTTTGGAATGCTGATCCTCATTCCATACCACCATGGAAATCGGGGTACCGGTCGTTTTTCCTTCGAAAGTGCCGGATAAAATCTGAACGGTATCGGATTCTTTCCGTTTTGTGGTAAAGCGGTTCTGTCCCGGCTTCCTGCGGTCGAGGTAAAACTGAATATCCTCCTCGGAAAGCGAAAGGCCGGCCGGCACTCCGTCCACAACAACGCCCACGCCTTTTCCATGAGACTCTCCCCAGGTGGTCAGTCTGAAGATGGTACCAAATGATGATCCTGCCATATATAAAGTCCTCCTGAATTTTTTCGTATATTTATAAAATAACTGGAAAAGATTTCTAATAAATTATACCGGAAAGTAAAACATTCGTAAAGCTCTTTTTCGGAGACGAAATTCACCGTTATACCGTTTGACAAACGAAAAGGCAGCACGTATAATGAGAATGTATTTTCGGGCAGTGAAAGCCGGTAAAATAAAACAAACAAAAAGGAAGAGTGTGCATGAATTTTTTAGACAAAATGGAGCGAAAATATGGGAGATACGCGTTAAGCCATCTGACGATGTACATTATCGTAACGTACATTGCGGGATATATCATTGCGCTTGCGGCTCCCATCATGAGACAGTATCTGACGCTGGAACCATATTATATTCTGCACGGACAGATCTGGCGTCTGGTGAGCTGGATTCTGATTCCGCCGAGCAGCCTTGATATCTTTACGATCATCATGCTGTTTTTCTATTACTCAATCGGAACAAGCCTTGAGAGAGCCTGGGGAGATTTCAAGTATAATGTTTACATCTTTTCCGGCATTCTGATGACCATTATCGGTTCCTTCCTGCTGTATGGAATCTTATATGCAGTCAACGGATATCCGTCGCTGATGGGAACGGCATTCAGCACTTACTACATCAGCCTCTCGATTTTCCTTGGCTTTGCGATCAGCTTCCCGGATATGCAGGTACTGCTGTATTTCATTATTCCGATCAAAATCAAATGGCTGGCATACCTTGACGTAGCGCTTCTCGCCTACAGCATGATTACCAGCATCATGAGCGGAAACTGGGCAGGATGTGTTGTTATTCTTTGTTCCCTTGCAAACGTCCTTGTGTTCTTCCTGATGACAAGAAAAGGAAAACGCGGCTCTTTCCAGCAGAACAGACGCCGGAAGGAATTTAAAAAGGCCGTTTCAAGAGGCGAAGCCGAATACCGCAATCCGAACGGGATCACAAAACACAAATGTGCGATCTGTGGCCGGACCGAAAAAGATGATCCGAATCTGGAGTTCCGTTTCTGTTCCCGATGCAACGGAAACTATGAATACTGCCAGGATCACCTGTTTACGCATGAACATGTAAAATAAAGAAGGAGAGAAAGTATGAGAAGAACGAAAATTGTCTGCACCATGGGACCAAATACCAACTCCCGTGACCTGATGAAAAAACTGATTGAAACCGGAATGGATGTTGCTCGTTTTAATTTTTCTCATGGAGACCACGATGAGCAGAAAATGCGTATGGATATGCTGAAAGAGCTTCGAAAAGAGCTGAAAACTCCTGTGGCAATCCTTCTGGACACCAAAGGACCGGAAATTCGTACCGGCGTTTTAAAAGATGGAAAAAAAGTGAATCTGGTAACCGGACAGACTTTTACCCTGACAACCGTTCAGGAGACCGGAGATGAAAATCACTGTTCTGTCAGCTACACCGGCCTTACGGAAGATATCAAAGAGGGAGATACGATTTTGATCGATGATGGTCTGATCGGTCTGCGCGTAGAAAAAGTAAATGCACCGGAAATTGTCTGTACCGTAGTAAACGGCGGCGAGCTCGGAGAAAAAAAGGGCGTGAATGTACCAAACGTTTCGATCAATCTTCCGAACCTCACGGAGAAAGACAAAGGAGATCTTCTTTTTGGTATTGAACAGGATATTGATTTTGTTGCAGCTTCCTTTATCCGGAATGCAGAGGCAATTAACGAAATCCGTGAGTTCCTTGTGGCAAACGGAGGAGAGCATATTGATATCATTGCCAAGATCGAAAATGCGGAGGGTGTGCAGAACATCGACAGCATCATCGATGCGGCAGATGGTGTGATGGTTGCAAGGGGAGATCTTGGTGTAGAGATTCCGGCGTGCCAAGTACCGCATGTACAGAAAATCATCATTGAAAAATGCAATCATAAATACAAACCGGTTATCACAGCAACCCAGATGCTGGATTCCATGATCCGGAACCCGCGTCCGACCCGTGCAGAGGTAGCCGATGTTGCGAATGCAATTTATGATGGAACGGATGCGATCATGCTCTCCGGCGAAACAGCAGCCGGAAAATATCCGATCGAGGCAGTTACCATGATGGGAGAGATTGCCGAGCAGACGGAGCGTTATCTGAAATTCGAAGACTACCGCGATGGAAAAGCGCTGGAAGGAAAGCTAAATGTTTCCGCAGCAGTCGGAAGTGCAGCCGTTTCTATGGTAGAACACATCAAAGCAGCCTGCATTGTGACTCCGACGATGTCCGGTCAGACTGCAAGACTGATTTCCAACCTTCGTCCGAGCGTACCGATTTACGGCGTTACCCCATATGAATGGGCAAGAAGAAAAATGCAGCTCTACTGGGGCGTTCGTCCGGTGACCGGATACGAGGAAGATTCTACGGAGAACATCATTTCCCATGCTATGTATATGGTGCGCCGTGAGGAGCTTGTAGAACGTGGCGATATGGTTATTTTTACGGCCGGAGACCCTGCTACTAACGAGGTGACGGGTGAAGGATATATGACAAACATGCTTCACATTATTCAGGCAAAATAAGCAGAAGAAGGAGACAAAAGAGAATGACGAAGAAGCCTTTTGTAACAAAAGAAAAACTGGAAGAAATCGCAGCAGCAGTACCAACTCCGTTTCACATTTACGATGAAAAAGGAATTCGTGAGAATGCGAAAGCGGTAAAGGAAGCTTTTTCCTGGAATCCGGGATTTCGTGAGTATTTTGCTGTAAAAGCGAACCCAAACCCGACACTGATCAAAATGCTGGGTGAATATGACTGCGGATGCGACTGCTCTTCTTACACGGAGCTGATGCTTTCCGATGCGATGGGATTTGAGAAAGATAAAATCATGTTTTCATCCAACGTAACACCGGCTGCAGAGTATCAACTGGCTGCAGAGCTTGGTGCGATCATTAACCTTGATGATATTACGCATATTGATTTTCTTGAGAAAACATTAGGCTACATTCCGAAGAAAATCTGTTGCCGTTATAACCCGGGCGGACTGTTTAAAATCAGCACCGATATTATGGACAATCCGGGAGATGCCAAATACGGTATGACAACCGAGCAGATTTTTGAGGCATTCCGCATTCTGAAGGCAAAAGGGGCAGAAGAGTTCGGCATCCATTCCTTCCTTGCAAGTAATACCGTAACCAATGATTACTACCCAGTTCTGGCAAAAACACTGTTTGAGCTGGCTGTAAAGCTGCAGAAAGAGACGGGCGTGAAGATTAAATTCATCAATCTTTCCGGCGGCGTCGGAATTCCGTACAAACCGGATCAGGAAGGCAATGACATCCGCGTGATTGGCGAGGGTGTACATAAAGTGTACGATGAAGTTCTCGTTCCGGCCGGCATGGGCGATGTTGCAATTTACACGGAAATGGGCCGTTTCATGATGGGACCGTACGGCGGACTCGTTACCCGCGCCATCCATCAGAAACACATCTACAAAGAGTACATCGGCTGTGATGCCTGCGCGGTCAACCTGATGAGACCGGCTATGTACGGCGCTTACCATCACATCACGGTGATGGGAAAAGAAGATCAGCCGTGCGACCACAAATATGACGTAACAGGCTCTCTGTGCGAGAACAACGATAAATTCGCGATCGACCGCATGCTTCCGGAAGTGGAAGTCGGAGACCTCCTCTTCATCCACGACACCGGCGCACATGGATTTTCCATGGGATACAACTACAACGGAAAATTAAAATCTGCAGAGGTTCTGTTAAAAGAGGACGGCAGCTTTGAAGTCATCCGCCGCGCAGAAACCCCGAAGGACTACTTCGCTACACTGGATGGAACACCGGAGTATGAGAAGATGTTTGGAAATAAATAAGAAATAACAACAGTAAAACCCCTTTCAAAAAGAACCATGCGGCAGATGGCCGGTTCTTCGAAAGGGGTTTTCTTTCTTTCAAAAGCTGTTTTTTTGAAGGGAAGACAATAAAAAAGATCTGCATCAACGTTCGTTTTTGCAGATCTTTTTTAGCTATGCCGCTGGCCGGACTCGAACCGGCACGGTTATTCACCGCTTGATTTTGAGTCAAGTGCGTCTACCAATTCCGCCACAGCGGCAGTGTTCGTAATCAGAACAAGATATATTTTACCATAAAAACAAGAAGGACGCAAGAGAAAAAAATGGAATAATTATCATAAAAACTTTCTAAAAAAGATTGACGAAAGGAAAAAATAGAAGTATAGTGTAGATAGTTTAGTACCATACTAAATTTTACATCATAAGTTCAAATAACGATTTATCGAAAACGCCATCGTTAGATGGTCCACAGTGTGTGGAACGAAAACTGTTGTCTTCATAGACAGCAGTTTTTTTGTTGTCTAAAATTAGAAATGAAACATGGTTATGATTCAGTACTGTGAGAACAGCAAGAACCAGGAAGTAGAATTGTTGAAAATAGGAAAGAAAAGATGTAAAAAATCAAAATATATGGTAAAATTAGATAAAATGTAGAAAATGGAGGAAAGAACAGATGAAAGGGGAATATTATCTCGGACTTGATATGGGAAGCAGTTCGGTTGGATGGGCTGTGACAAATGAGAAGTACGAAATTTTGCGCGCACATGGAAAAACACTTTGGGGTGTACGGCTATTTGACAGTGCACAGACTGCAGAAGAGAGAAGAGGGTTTCGGACAGCAAAACGAAGATTGGATCGTCGTAATTGGAGAATAGAATTGCTGCAGAAAATTTTTGCGGAAGAAGTAGAAAAGATAGATGATGGATTTTTTCGCAGAATGAAAGAGAGTCGTTACTGGCCAGAGGATAAGCGTGACAGGCAGGGAAAGTGTCCGGAACTTCCCTATGCATTGTTTGCGGATGATGATTACACAGACAAAGAATATCATAAACAGTTTCCAACCATCTATCATCTGAGAAAATGGTTAATGGAAACTGACGAAACGCCTGATATTCGCCTGATATATCTTGCTCTGCATCATATGATGAAACACAGAGGCCATTTTCTATTAAACGGAAATATCGAACAGGTAAGAGAATTTCAGACAACATTTGAACAGTTCCTTGAAGCAGTGCGGGCAGAAGAACTTGGCTTTTCTTCCGAGATTGGAGTGGAAAGAAGCAAGGAAATAGAGGCAATTTTAAAAGACCGAACATTGACCAAATCTGCGAAAAAGACAAAAGCAGTAAAAGCAATGCGGGCAGAAACATCCTGTGAAAAAGAGTGGCTGGGATTGATTACCGGTGGAACAGCAAAACTGGGAAATCTGTTTGGGGAAAAACAGATGGATACACTGGAACGGCCAAAACTTTGCTTCGCAGATGCAGGTTATGAAGAATACGCTGGAGAGATCGAAGCAGAGCTGGGAGAAAAATATGTATTAATTGAACACGCAAAAGCAGTGTACGATTGGGCTGTTCTGGCTGATATTTTGCAGAACTATTCTTCTCTTTCAGAGGCAAAAGTGGCACTTTATGAAAAGCATAAAAAAGATCTGAAAGATCTGAAAAAGCTGGTCAGAGAGAATCTTTCAAGGGAAGAATATCAGAGACTGTTTGCAAAAAAGGATGAAAAAGCTAATTATTATGCGTATATCAAGGCACCAAAACAATGTAGTCAGGAAGACTTTTACGGTTATCTGAAAAAGAATATTCTGGGCAAGATATCAGATGTGACGAAAGCATCCTGCATGCAGAAGGAAATGGAAATGGGAACGTTTCTTCCGAAACAGACTGTAAAAGACAACAGTGTCATTCCATATCAGATTCATTTATATGAATTAAATGCAATCCTGAAAAATCTGGAAGATAAAGTTCCGCTACTGAAAGAGAATGGAGAGAAGATTCAAAAGATTTTCACATTCCGCATTCCGTACTACGTAGGACCCTTAAACGGAATTCGAAAAAAAGGGGAGAAGAGTAACTGGGCGGTACGAAAAGAAGGCAAAATATATCCATGGAACTTCGATGAGATGGTAGATTTGGAAGCAAGTGCAGAGCAGTTTATTCGAAGAATGACGAATAAATGTACTTATCTGCCAAGTGAAGATGTTTTACCAAAGTATTCTCTGCTGTACAGCAAATACGAAGTTTTAAATGAATTAAATAATCTGCGTTTGGATGGAGAAAAGATATCTGTAGAGCAGAAACAGAAAATATATGAAGAAGTATTCCAGAAAAGCAGAAAGGTTACACAGAAAAAACTGAAAAACTATTTAGTGAAAGAAGGAATTACCGGAAAAGAAGTTGAAATTACCGGAATTGATGGTGATTTCAAGAGTTCTCTTACGGCATACCATGACTTTAAAGAGAAATTAACAAATCTGTCACTGAACCAGGCGGAAAAAGAATGCATCATCCTGAACGTAACGCTGTTTGGAGATGATAAAGCGATACTGAAACAGAGATTAAAGAAACTGTTTCCGGAGTTGACAGAAAAACAAAGAGACAGCATAAGTAAACTGCCGTATCGTGGTTGGGGAAGACTCTCAAAAGTGTTTTTGGAAGAGATGGAAGCACCGGCACCGGAAACGGGAGAGGCATGGTCTATTATTCGGGCTTTGTGGGAGACGAATGACAATCTGATGCAACTGCTTAGCGAAAAATATTTGTTTGCATCGGCAATCGAAGAAAAGAATGGAAACGAACAGAAAAAACGGGATATTTCGTATGAATTAGTCGAGGAGCTTTACGTATCACCGGCAGTGAAGCGGCAGATTTGGCAGAGCCTTTTGATTGTAAAGGAAATCTGTAAAGTGATGGGAAACCCACCGAAACGTGTTTTTATAGAAATGGCAAGAGAAAAAACCGATCAGGGAAGAACCTCTTCAAGAAAAAAGAAACTGCTGGAACTTTATAAAAAATGTAAAGCGGAAGAAAAAGACTGGATAGATGAGATTGAAAAGCGTTCCGATGCGGAAATGAGAAGAGACAAGCTGTATTTGTATTATACGCAAAAAGGAAAATGCATGTATTCCGGTGAAACAATTGAACTGGAGGAATTGTGGGATAATCAGAAGTATGACATTGATCATATTTTTCCACAGTCCAAAGTGATGGATGATAGCCTGGATAACCGGGTACTTGTAAAGAAAAAGTGTAATCAGATGAAAGAGGATAAATATCCGATCGATGAAACAGTTCGGAAAAAAATGCAGCCATTCTGGAAATCTTTAGTGGATGCCGGATTGATCAGTGAAGAAAAATATAAACGGCTGATAAGAGGAAATGGATTTGAACCGTCTGAATTGGCTGGATTTATTTCCAGGCAGCTGGTGGAAACTCGTCAGAGTACAAAAGCGGCAGCAAGTATTCTGCAGCAGGTGATCCCGGATACACAGATTGTTTATGTAAAAGCGCCAACCGTTTCAAAGTTCCGTAAGGATTTTAAATTTCTGAAGGTACGGGAGATGAATGATTATCATCATGCGAAGGATGCTTATTTGAATATTGTCGTTGGCAACGCATATTTTGTAAAATTCACATCAAATCCGATTCACTTCATTAAGGAAAATCCGGGAAGAAGTTATAATCTGAAGAAGATGTTTGAACAGGAAAGAATTGAACGAAACGGAGAAATTGCCTGGGAAGGCGGGAACGGAACCATTGTGACAGTCCGAAAGTTTATGGAAAAGAACAACATTCTTGTGACGCGAAGATCGTATGAGGCAACAGGTGCATTGTTTGACCAGCAGATTGTCAAAAAAGGAAAAGGTCAGGTTCCGATCAAGAGCAGTGATGAACGGCTTTGTGATATACAGAAGTATGGAGGATATAACAAAGAGGCGGGAGCTTACTTTGTACTGGCAGAATCGGAGGGCAAAAAGGGAAAGAAAATACGAACAATCGAGTATGTGCCGATTCGTCTGAAAAAGGAAATTCAGAAGTCAGAAGAAAATATAATTCGGTATCTGGAAGAGGAAAGACAGTTAAAGAATCCGCGAGTGCTGGTGCCGGAAATCAAAATAGATACTCTGTTTTGTGTGGACGGATTTTATATGTGGGTTTCCGGAAGATCAGGGGATCAGCTATTGATGCAAGGTGCAAATCAGCTGGTACTTTCCCAGGAAGAAACAGAAATACTGAAAAAAATAGTACAGTACGTGGAACGTAAAAAACAGAATAAAGAACTGAAAATTTACGATTCCGACCATTTAGAAGAAAAGAAGGTGGTGATGCTGTATGAAACCTTTTTAAATAAATTAACAAATACGGTATATGCAAAAAAACTTGGAGCACAGGCAAAGACATTAACGGAAAAAAGAGAAAAATTTAAAGAATTATGCATAGAAGAAAAGTGTATCGTTTTGTATGAAGTTTTACATTTTTTCCAGTGCCAGAGTGCTGCCGCTGATTTGAAATTAATTGGAGGATCTGGAAGAGCAGGAATTTTGTGTCTCAACAAAAATATAACCGATTGCAGTCGAATCGAAATGATTCATCAATCGCCAACCGGTATCTACGAGCAGACAGTAGACCTGAATGCATTATGAGCTGGCGGATTGTGGTTATTTCCAAACGGGCAAAGCTGGACTATCAGCTTGGTTACCTTGTGGTGCGAAATGAGGAAGTAACAAAAATACATTTAAGTGAAATATCAACCATTCTGATTGAGTCAACAGCAGCAACAGTCACAACAAGTCTGCTGGCAGAGCTGACAAAAAAGAAAATAAAAGTGATTTTTTGCGATGAAAAGAGAAATCCATCGTCGGAACTGGTTGGGTATTACGGAAGTCATGATACCAGCAATAAAATCAGAAAGCAGATTCAGTGGAGCCGGCACAGTAAAGAAGCGATCTGGACAGAAATTGTGACGGAAAAAATACGAAAACAGAAGGAACTGTTAAAAAATATGGGAAAGGAAGAAGCGGGTCTGTTAGAATCATATTTACAGGAGATTGGCTGGAACGATGAGACAAACCGGGAAGGGCATGCGGCAAAGGTATATTTTAATGCATTGTTCGGTATGACATTTACCAGAACTGCGGATTGTCCGGAAAATGCAGCGCTGAATTACGGATATAGCATTTTGTTGTCTGCGTTTGCGAGAGAAATTGTAGCGAGCGGTTATATTACACAGCTCGGACTCTTTCATGATAATATGTTTAATCAGTTTAATCTGGCGTCCGATTTGATGGAACCGTTCCGTGTTCTGATTGACCGGGAAGTAATCCAAATGCAGAGGAAAGAATTTACGCATGAGGAAAAAATACAGTTGGTCAATGTATTAAACAACGAAGTCATGATAGACGGGAAAACACAGTATGTGAATAATGCCATAAAAATTTACTGTAAAAGTGTATTTGATGCCTTAAATGAGAATGACAGTGCATTGATCCGGTTTTATGGCCTATGAGTTATCGTTTTATGAGAGTATTGGTACTGTTTGATCTTCCGGTGCTGACGGGCGATCAGAGAAGAGAATATGCGAGATTTCGAAAGTTTTTATTGAAAAGCGGATTCCTGATGCTCCAGGAATCCGTATACTGTAAGCTTGCGTTAAATACAACTGTAGTGAATGGAATCGTGGATCAGATTCATAAAAATAAGCCGGAAGAAGGTCTGATACAGCTTTTAACGGTGACTGAGAAGCAGTATGCGAAAATGGATCTGATTGTTGGGAACGTAAAGAGTGAAGTGTTGAATACGGATGAAAGGCTGGTGATTTTATGAAACTGGTACATGTGGACTTGGAAAAACCTATTGCGATTCATCGGAACTGTCCCACGGAATGGATTATAGAATCACCGGAGCTGTTTTTAAAATATGTGGAGCAGCTGCAAAAACAAAATCAGGGAGAGAAGGGAAATTTCGTACTTTCTAAAGCTGACACAGAGCTGAATATGAAAAGAGATGTGGAATTGGTATTAACGCCCTTTTCTCTTGATTTTGCGGATCACAGAATACAAAAACGGTTATTTACAGAGCTGGTCAAAAGTGCGCAAAATGAAGAAATGTTTCTGGAAACGCAGAGAATTATTGCGGAACTGAAGAAATACATCTATCAATTGGAAGCTGTCAGTGGGTACGAATTGGAACAAAATGAGGAAATCGATTTGAGCGCACTCCTAAAATTGATGGGAGTTCAGACAGAAACCGAAAAAGAGATGGGGCTTCTGGAAAAATTAACGCAATATATCAAAGTTATGGCCGAACTTCTCCAAAAAGAACTGGTGATTTTGGTCAATATTCGATCCTATCTGAACGAAACACAAATAAACAAACTCTCCCAAATGGCATGCTACTATGAAATATCCTTGCTTTTCATAGAAAATATACAAAGGGACTTTTCGAATCAGAGAGAATATTATATAATTGACAAAGATGGATGTGATGTCTATTAATATCCATCGGATGTTTGAGTACCTGTTTTGTGCAGATGAAAGCAGTTCATTTTTAAATTTGAGGTTTGAGAATGATGTAAAAATGTATGGTACTCAAACCGGAAACGGCGTTCCGTCCTTTTATTTTACGTTTGAGAATGATGTAAAAATGTATGGTACTCAAACAAGGAAATCCCGATAAAGTCTATGAATATAGTTTGAGAATGATGTAAAAATGTATGGTACTCAAACTGATAGATTGCCATACCTAATACCTCCATGGTTTGAGAATGATGTAAAAATGTATGGTACTCAAACAGGTTCTAATATTATTCCACTTGCAGGAAAGTTTGAGAATGATGTAAAAATGTATGGTACTCAAACTGAGGACGATTTCTATTCTGCAGGCATGAAGTTTGAGAATGATGTAAAAATGTATGGTACTCAAACATCAGGAACAAACGTGAAAGTCGAAAACCAGTTTGAGAATGATGTAAAAATGTATGGTACTCAAACTACTGTATATGGTGCGAATGATGGTTTTAAGTTTGAGAATGATGTAAAAATGTATGGTACTCAAACACGATTTGAGCGCGTAAATGACAGCTTCTAGTTTGAGAATGATGTAAAAATGTATGGTACTCAAACCGCTCGCTGCTCACTATCCATCACCGCCTGTTTGAGAATGATGTAAAAATGTATGGTACTCAAACTTTCCACCTCCCCTAAATCTGTAAGTAATGGTTTGAGAATGATGTAAAAATGTATAGTACTCAAACATTTTCAGGGCAAATTCTGCTAAATCGTACGTTTGAGAATGATGTAAAATTTATTTTTGTGAACAACAAGAATAGATAATTCAAAATGAAATATTCAGAAGACAGTATGAAATCGACTTAATTGTCTTTTTCTTGCTGTCTTTTTCCTTGTCTCAAAGCGCCGCACCATGTATAATAAAACCACAAGAATTTCATTTCATAGTTTTTACAGGAGGAACCTGAATCATGATCCTTGCAATAGACATCGGCAACACGAACATCGTCCTTGGGTGTGTGGAAGGGAAAAAAACATACTTTATCGAAAGACTCTCCACGGACAAGGCAAAAACAGAGCTGGAATACGCAGTCAGCCTGAAAAATGTACTGGAACTGTATGAGATTCCGGTGGAGCAGATCGAAGGAGGTATCATCTCTTCCGTTGTTCCGCAGGTGACAGAGCTCTGCCGGAGTGCGGCAGAAAAAGTGATTAAAAAGCCGGTCAAAGTTGTCGGCCCCGGTGTGAAGACCGGACTTAATATCAAACTGGACGACCCCGCAACGGCAGGAAGCGATCTTGTTGTTGTAGCAGTAGCAGCGCTGAATGAATACACATGTCCGCAGATTGTTATCGATATGGGAACTGCCACGACGATGAGTGTACTTGATCAGAAAGGAAGCTTCATCGGAGGCGTGATTCTTCCGGGACTTCGTACTTCGCTGGATGCTCTCGTATCAAATGCCGCGCAGCTTAGCCAGACCAGTCTGACAGCACCGAAAAAAGTCATTGGCAAAAATACGCTGGACTGTATGAAAGGCGGTATGATTTATGGAAACGCTGCCAGCATCGACGGCATGATCGAACGGATGGAAGAAGAACTTGGCTGCAAATGCACGATTGTGGCTACCGGAGGTCTGGCGAAAGCTGTGATTCCGCACTGCAGACATGACATCATCATCGATGAGAATCTGCTCCTGAAAGGTCTTCAGATCATCTACGAGAAAAACAGGTAGGGAAACCGTTTGTTGACAAAGTTTGCGAATTGTTATAACATATGTATAACAAAACGATACGAGAAAGCAGGGTGTAACTATGTATTATGAGACAATACAGATCGATTTCAACAGCGATGAAGCGATCTATATCCAGCTGAGAAATCAGATTATTCTGGGTATTGCCACTTCCAGAATTCAGGAAGGAGATACTCTACCTTCGGTAAGACAGCTCGCAGACAATATCGGAATCAACATGCATACCGTAAATAAGGCCTACAGCGTACTCCGGCAGGAGGGGCTTCTTTCGATTGACCGAAGAAAAGGAGCCGTTATCTCTATCGATGCGGATAAACTGTATGCCATGCAGGAACTGCGCGAAGATCTGCAGGTGATTCTTGCAAAAGCCGTCTGCAAAAATATATCAAAAGAAGAAGTACATCAGCTTGTAGATGAAATTTACAGCAATTACGCAGACGAAACATGAAGGAGACAATAGTATTATGAGAGAAGGATATACCAGTCAGGCAAAAAAAGCACTGGCATATGCGGTTAGGACAGCTGAAAAATGTGGACATAATTACGTAGGAACCGAACACCTTCTGATCGGACTTCTGAACGTGGAGGATGGCACAGCAGGCATGGTGCTTTCTGAGTTTCACGTAGATGCCGGACAGCTTACCGAACTGATTGACCGTCTGATTGCACCAGGCGGAAACACCGTGACCGAATCCCGACCGGGCTATACTCCGCGGGTACGCAGAGTGCTTGAAAATGCAGAAGCGGAGGCAGCGCGTTTTAAGAGCAGAGCTGTGGGAACCGAGCATTTGCTGATCGCAATCTTAAAAGAAAGTGACTGTGTTGCTACCCGTTTGCTTTTTACCATGGGGATCAACATTCAGAAACTATATGGAGCAATCCTTACTGCCATGGGCGAGGCACCGCTGCAGGGCGGTGCAAGCGGAAATGCAAATACCGGCCGCGGACCGCAGACAAGAGGTGGAGCGCAGACCAGCGAAACGCCGGCACTGGACCAGTACAGCCGGGATCTGACTGAGCTTGCGCGCGAAGGAAAACTCGATCCGGTTGTCGGCCGTGGGCAGGAAATTGAGCGTGTCATTCAGATCTTAAGTCGCCGGACAAAAAACAACCCGTGTCTGATCGGAGAGCCGGGTGTCGGAAAAACGGCGATTGCGGAAGGTCTGGCGCAGCGGATTGCCCTTGGCATTGTGCCGGAAACGATCCGCGATAAGCGAGTTGTTGTCCTTGACCTTTCCGGAATGGTAGCCGGAAGCAAATACCGCGGTGAGTTCGAAGAGCGTATCAAACGTGTCGTCAAAGAAGTGACGGACAATGAAAATATTCTGCTGTTCATCGATGAACTTCACACCATCATCGGGGCCGGCGGTGCAGAGGGAGCACTCGATGCATCCAATATCTTAAAACCGTCCCTTTCCCGCGGAGAAATTCAGCTCATCGGTGCAACCACGCTCGAAGAATACCGTAAATACATCGAAAAAGATGCCGCATTGGAGCGCCGTTTCCAGCCGGTCAAAGTAGAAGAACCGACGGAAAGCGAAGCACTTGATATCTTAAAAGGCCTGCGCCCATACTACGAACGCCACCACGGCGTGGAAATCACCGATGAAGCACTGGAAGCAGCCGTAAAAATGAGCGTCCGCTACATCAACGACCGTTTCCTGCCGGATAAAGCCATCGATCTGATCGATGAGGCATCCGCAGGCGTACAGCTCGCCGGCTACCAGGTGCCGGACAACATGGCAAAGAGGAGCAGACACTGTTCGAAGTACAGAAAGAAAAAGAATCCGCGATCAGTGCCGGCGATTTGAGCAGGCAAAAGAACTGCAGGCGCGCCAGCAGGAGCTCGAAAAAGATCTGGAGCAGATCCGAAAACGCTTGAACGCCGTTGCAAAAAACCAAAAAAACTGCAGGTAACAGAAGAAGAAATCGCAAAAACCGTATCCACCTGGACGAAAATTCCGGTACAGCGTCTCGCGGAAGGAGAATCGAAACGTCTGGCAAGACTGGAGCAGACACTCCATAAACGCGTTGTCGGCCAGGAAGAAGCCGTGACAGCTGTGGCAAAAGCCGTAAAACGAGGCAGAGTCGGATTAAAAGACCCGAACCGTCCGACAGGATCCTTCCTGTTTCTTGGACCGACCGGTGTCGGAAAAACAGAACTTTCCAAAGCACTCGCCGAGGCAGTTTTCGGTACAGAGCAGGCCCTGATCCGCGTCGACATGTCGGAGTACATGGAGAAACACAGCGTCTCCAAACTGATCGGATCCCCTCCGGGATACGTCGGCTACGAGGAAGGCGGCCAGCTCTCCGAAAAAGTGCGCCGCAACCCGTACAGTGTGATCCTGTTTGACGAGATCGAAAAAGCGCACCCGGATGTCTTCAACATTCTGCTGCAGGTGCTTGATGATGGCCATATCACCGACGCGCAGGGCAGAAAAGTTGATTTCAAACAGACCTGCATTATCATGACATCCAATGCCGGAGCACAGAACATTGTAGCGCCGAAACGCCTTGGATTCCTTTCGACAGAAGATGAGCGGAAAGACTACGAATACATGAAGGGCCAGGTGATGGAAGAAGTCAAACGGATGTTTAAGCCGGAATTCCTGAACCGAATCGACGAGATTATTGTATTCCATCAGCTTACCAAGGCGGATATGAAGAAGATTCTGCAGATTCTGCTCAAAGATCTGGAGCGCCGCTGCAAGGAGCAGATGGACATTGAATTGGAAGTCCGTGACACCGTGAAAGAATATCTCGTGGAAAACAGCTTCGACAGCAAGTACGGTGCCCGCCCGTTAAAACGCGCGATCCAGAGCAAAATTGAGGATCCGCTCGCAGAAGCCATCCTGAACGGAGAAGTGAAAAAAGGCGATACCGTTGCGGCTGGAATGAATAAGAAAGAGATTACATTTAAGGTTCTTGAGAAAAAATAATATAAAATTCCATAAATTATATGGTAAAATCTTTTTGATTATGGTATGATTTTCACAAAGAAACGAAACACCACAAAAGACAAGACCAGGAGGGCATTTACAAATGTCAGTAGTAAAAGAATTAATCCGCACAGAGGCAGACGGAGGCATCAGCTTCGGAGATTATGAGCTTGCGGCAAAGGCAAAAAAATCTGATTTTGAGCACAGAGGAGATCTGTATAAAGTAAAAACCTTTAAGGAAATCACAAAGCTGGAGAGAAACGGACTGTTCGTATACGAATCCGTTCCGGGAACCGCAGTTACCGATCTGAACGTATTCGACGACGGCATGACCTTCAAAGTAGAAGGACCGGAGGATGCACAGATCACCGTTGAAATGGAAGCAGAGACCGAATACAAGGTGCTGCTCGACGGCGTAAACGTTGGCCACATGACCACAAATCTCGGCGGAAAACTTTCCTTCAGCGTAGAGCTGGAAAAAGCAGAGGATGTAGCAGTAGAAATCGTAAAAGCATGATGAAATAAGAAAAGAAGGCTGTCGCAGAACGTGTGCGGCAGCTTTTTTTGACAATTATAAGGGAGACACAACTATGGCAAAAGCAAAAAAAACAGCCTTTTTCTGCCAGAACTGCGGATATGAGTCAGCAAAATGGATGGGTCAGTGTCCGGCGTGCAGAGAATGGAATACGTTTGTGGAGGAACCGATGGCGGCCAAAACACCGGCGGGAAACCAGGGGCTCGGAAGCCACAGCGCAGCGGGCAGAAAGCCGGTGCATCTGACGGAAATTTCAACAGGAAAAGAAGAGCGTATCCCGACGGGAATCGGAGAACTCGACCGGGTGCTCGGCGGAGGAATTGTGCCGGGTTCCCTGACACTGGTCGGCGGCGATCCGGGAATTGGAAAATCCACACTCCTTCTGCAGGTGTGCCGCATGCTGTCCACAGCAGGACATCAGGTTTTATACATTTCCGGCGAGGAGTCCCTGCGCCAGATCAAACTGCGCGCCGTGCGGATCGGAGAATTTAATGAAAATCTGTCCTTGCTCTGTGAGACGAATCTTGACATTATCCGCGCCGTCATGGAAAAAGAGAAGCCGGAGATTGCCGTCATCGACTCGATCCAGACCATGTATAACGAAGAGGTCAGCTCCGCGCCGGGCAGTGTATCCCAGGTCCGGGAATCGACGAATGTGCTGATGCAGATTGCAAAGGGAATGGGAATTTCGATCTTTATCGTCGGTCATGTGACAAAAGACGGTAATGTGGCCGGCCCACGTGTGCTGGAACACATGGTAGATACCGTGCTGTACTTCGAGGGCGACCGTCATGCGTCCTACCGGATTCTGCGCGGCGTCAAAAACCGTTTTGGTTCTACAAATGAGATCGGCGTCTTCGAAATGCAGACAGAGGGACTCGTGGAAGTGAAAAATCCATCGGAATACATGCTGAACGGACGGCCGGAGGGAGCTTCCGGTTCGGTTGTCGCATGCTCCATGGAGGGAACGCGCCCGATCCTGATCGAGATTCAGGCACTGGTCTGCCACAGTAATTTCGGAATCCCGCGCCGCACCGCAGCAGGATGCGATTTCAACCGTGTGAACCTGCTGATGGCAGTGCTGGAAAAACGCGCAAGAGTCAATCTTTCGACAAGCGATGCCTACGTCAACATCGCAGGCGGAATCAAGATGAATGAGCCGGCGATCGATCTTGGCATCGCACTTGCCGTCGTATCGAGCTACAAAGATCAGGTGATCGATGAGAAAACGGTCGTATTTGGCGAGGTCGGCTTAAGCGGTGAGGTCCGCGCCGTCAGCATGGCGGAACAGCGTGTACTGGAAGCAAAAAAACTGGGCTTCGAGCGGGTGATTTTACCTGCTGTCTGCATGAAGTCCGTGGAGAAAATCGGTGGAATCGCACTGATTCCGGTGGAAAATATTCAGGATGCGATTCTGCGCGTGGGGAAAAATTAGAAGGAAGTTGTGGAAAAAGGACCGGCGTGTGATGCGTACGGTCTTTTTTAAAAAATTCAGATAAAATATAAAATATGCAGAATTAACTATATTTTTCTAAAAATAAGAAAATTCGAAAAAAGGTGTTGACTTTTGCTTTGGGCGGTGTTATTATAACTAAGCTGTCAGTGAGAGCTGATGCGAATGAGTTTCTTTGAAACAGAAAAACCTAGTTCGGAGCCGGGTGGCTGCCGCGGGTTGCAAAAACTGCTTCAAAAAAACTTGAAAAAAGTTCTTGATTCCCGAACCTTCTATTACCAGACATTTCAAGCCATAATCACCGAGGCAGTGTGCCATACTAAGCACAGTATGGGTAACTCCAATTCCTCTCCTGCTACCTGATACTTTAATTATATAAGAGTAATT
>ENA-OQHL01000672-OQHL01000672.1-human-gut-metagenome-genome-assembly--contig:-NODE-672-length-22207-cov-3.663225_pt1 | contig 22207 bp, 20 predicted proteins | sample MGYA00242565_ERZ504723 | MGnify/ENA primary metagenome ERZ504723 (study PRJEB26092, sample SAMD00036211) | human gut metagenome | host: Homo sapiens | study: EMG produced TPA metagenomics assembly of... | reverse complement strand
GCAGGCGGCAATATTACTAAAGTATATGATTTTACTGCTGCCGGCGGCAAAATCACTATTGATGAAGGGGCAGAAATCAAAACTCTGGGGGATCAGTCACATGGTGTAGACGCCCGTTATGACGGCACTCTGATCGAATTAAAAAAAGACGCGGTCATAACGACAGTTGGCAGTGAGTCTCATGGCATAACGGCGCTTGCCGGCGGCACGGTAATTTTACAGGACGCTGCTGTTACTGTGGATTCAACAAAAGATGCTTATGCTTTCAGTGCGGAAGGTAAAGATAGTGATACAGCTGCCGTCAGTACTATTACCGGCAGTGGTGTTTATAATATTGTCGGCGATATCAGGGCTGCGGACGGCGGCATTCTTACATTAGATCTGGCAGAAGGTTCGCGGTTTGAGGGAAAGGCTGTGCTCGACAGCGGCAATGATTCACAGAGCACCTTAACTATGGCTAAAAACTCGCTGTGGACTTTGACTGGCAATTCACAGCTCAACAGTTTGCAGAATGAACAGTCTGTGATCGATATGACTGGCGATAATAAGGCTTTCAGTACGCTGTCTGTGGAAACGCTGACAGGTAACGGTGGGACGATCATTATGGATATTGATGGTTCCCAGGTTGATGCCAGTGATAAAATTTATGTCACAGGTGATTTCAGCGGAAGCCAGACACTGTCACTGAAGGAGATAAATGGACTCGACAGTGATCCGGGAATAGGCCAGGCGGCAGAAAATACTGTTTTAGCCAGTGTCAACGGCAGCGGTACTTTTACGGCTGATGATCAGGAAGGCACTTTGTACTGGCAGCGTTATGAGCTGGGACAAAAAGACAGTGCTGCTTCCGGTTATACGACAGACTGGTATTTGAAAGGCATTACAAATCTTAACCTGCCGACAACCAGTGTAGAGGCTATCGCTGCTTCGGGAGCACTGGCTTATCATACCTGGCGCGACCATGATCAGCTGCTGCAGCGGCTGGGAGATCTGCGCCAGCATGGTAGAGAGGAAGAGGGCGTCTGGGTAAGGGTCAAAGGCGGTAAGCTGAGCCGCAGTGACCAGTTTGAATTTGAGAATAAATACACACAGTATGAGCTTGGCTATGACCAAAAATTGAAGTCAACGCCGGCGTATACGCGTTATGCTGGTATTTCCTTCAGCTATTTGGATGGCGACAGCAGTTACAGCAGCGGTAGCGGCGAGAATAAAGTTAAAGCTTTAAATATTTACGGTACGCAGATCGGTGCTAAGGGCCATTACCTTGATTTAGTGTTGAAATACAGTCAGCTCGATAATGATTTTAAGGTTTTTGATACCTCCGGCAATAAGATCACCGGCGACTATGACCAAAATGGATTATCGATAAGCGCGGAATATGGGCGCAAAAACAATCTGAAAAATAATTGGTATATCGAACCGCAGGCCCAGCTCACTTTTGGCAGGCTGCGCGGAACTGACTACACCACAAGCAATGGCATCAGGGTAGATCAGGATGGAATCGACAGTTTTGTGGGACGTATTGGTTTCAATATTGGTAAAGATATCAATGAAAAAACTAATATATACTTGAAAGCTAATCTGATGCATGAATTTGGCAGCGGCTATAATGCCTCAATGGTTGATGCCAGCGGTACAAAAGCAAGACTGGATCGTAATTTTGATGATACCTGGTTTGAATATGGCTTAGGCGCAGCAGTGCAGACTGGTAAAAACAATTACTTCTATGTTGATGTCGAGCGCAGTGCCGGCAGTGATTATAAAAAAGACTGGCAGTGGAATGTCGGCGCCAGATGGAGTTTCTAAATAGTTGCTTTGATTTTCGGCAAGGTGTTGCAACCCTCCAGCTTGCTTGAGAATATCCCCAGCCTCCGTTCCATTTTTATGGAACGGAGGTTTGTTTATCGACGGGCAGTAATTAAAATCCTGCTGAGAAAATGAGCTGTTGCAAACAGGGTATATTGACAGCACTTGCCGGGTTGCGTTATACTATATGGCAGAGCTTATTATGCTCTGAACCGCTACTGTAGCTCAGCTGGTAGAGCATCTCATTCGTAATGAGAGGGTCGCAGGTTCAAATCCTGTCAGTAGCTCCAAAAAAAGATAGCTCAAGATTTTTCAAAACTATGAAAAATCTTGAGCTTATTTTTTTATAATATATTTTCTGGTGCAATCATAGAGGCTGCAGCGATTTGATTATTGTTGTGAGCTGCTGCAGATGTGTTTCTTCCGTATCCCAGGAATCCATCATAAATAAATATATTTTTTTCTTAAAAACAATGAAGGCATTTGATTTTACAAAAGGAAGCTGCTTATCTTTTTTGTATATTTCCATAGGCAAAGAGGCGTTCACAAGAAGTACATAATGAGGGCCTATATTTTTACAGTCGGCGAAAGTGATATTATATTTACTTGATGCCTGTTTGGTCATCCCGATAAATGCGTCAAAATATTCATTTAATAATTCTTTAGGCATATTTCTCAAAGTTGCGTTTTCCTTCTCGTCTATAACCGGAGAAACACCTACCCTTACAGTGCTTTTTTTATCGTCTGAAGCCGTAAATATCAGCACCATACCGCCTTCCTGGGTGCTCTTGTCTGAAAGGTTCCAGTTATCGCCGATATCGATCAGAAAATCATTTTCGATATTTTTATAGATCGCGGCATTACAAATATTGTTCGTCAGTAAAAGTATCATAAGAACAAGGAACATTTTTTGCATAAATTATCTCCCTTTTGTAGTAATGTTTTAGGTTCTTTCAAGTGAATGGAGTACGTTCAGTAATCTGTTCAAAAATCAATACCGCTATTATTATATACTTACGCAATAAAATAAACAATATAAAAGAAAATGCTTGGTGTAAATATTGGCTCGTGCGTGTTGCGATCGAGGTGGTTCTGATAATTATTTTAATAAAAGCATGTCCGAAAATGGCGGGAATTATAGAAAAGTTATGATATAATTAAAGCGATTTCAAGTAAGGAGGCAAACGGTGATGCAGGAAAATATCAAGGGATTGTACGCAGCTTTTAAAGCCAAAGATGCTCGTTTTGACGGACGTTTTTTCGTTGGCATATCGTCTACGGGGATCTACTGCCGCCCGGTTTGCAAAGCCAGACAGCCCAAAGCGGAGAACTGTACTTTTTTCAGAACGGCCGCAGCTGCGGAACAGGCCGGCTACAGGCCCTGTCTTTTGTGCAGGCCGGAACTTGCTCCCGGTTCCTCTATTACTGATGCTACGGCTGATTTAGTTTACCGGGCTGCGCGAATGTTGGAAAGGAATTGCGGCAGCGGCCAGAGCCTGCGGGAAATAGCAGAACGGCTTGGCTGTACGGACAGACATTTGCGGCGCGTATTTACTGCGGAATACCACGTTTCCCCTGTCCAATATTTACAGACCTGCCGCTTGCTGCTTGCCAAAAATCTGCTTACCGACACCGATCTTTCAGTGCTGGAAGTTGCAATGGCGGCAGGATTTGGCAGTTTACGCCGTTTTAACGATTTATTTAAAAAACATTATCAGCTTGTGCCTACAGCTTTGCGAAAAATAAACGCAGAAGCAAGACGCCATGATGGTGAGATCACCTTGGCTCTTGGTTACCGCCCTCCTTATGCCTGGGATAAAATATTAAAGTTTTTGGCAGGACGGGCGATAACAGGAATAGAAGTTGTAAATAATGATGAATATCTGCGTACGGTAAAGCTGCAAAATGCGGAAGGCCAGCAATTCTGCGGCTGGGTGCGGGTCGGGCACAGGCCAGCTAAGAATACTTTGAGCGTTACGGTCAGCGAAAGCCTTTTGCCGGTGCTTCCTGAGGTATTGGCACGCATCAAGAATTTATTTGATTTATATTGTGAGCCTAAGGCAGTATATGAAACGCTGCAGGTGATGAATACTCTGCAGCCCGGTTTGTGTGTTTTAGGAACCAGACTGCCCGGCTGCTTTAATGTTTTTGAAATGTCGGTGCGGGCTGTACTGGGTCAGCAGATCACTGTAAAAGCTGCAAGTACTTTAGCGGCAAGGCTCGTCGCTGTGTATGGAACTCAGGTCCAGACAGGTATTGAAGGTCTTACGCACAGCTTTCCTGCGCCTGCGGCGATACTTGCACTGGGAGAAAATATTAGTGAGCATTTGGGAAAATTAGGTATTATCTCTGCGCGTGCGAATACGATTTATCAACTGGCACGGGTATTGGCAGACGAAAAAAATGATTTTGGATTTTGCGGCAATCCGGAGGAAGAAATGCAAAAGCTGCAGGCTATTCGCGGTATCGGCAGTTGGACGGCGCAGTATATAGCCATGCGGGCAATGGGCTGGCCCGATGCTTTTCTGCCAACGGATGCAGGAATAAAAAAGGCGCTGCCGGATCATACGCCTAAAGAACTGCAGGTACTGTCGGAAGCCTGGCGTCCCTGGCGCAGTTATGCTACGGTTAATTTATGGAATACATTATAGAGGAGGCCCTATATGTACTACTCTACGACTTATTTATCGCCCCTGGGAAAAATTACGCTTGCGTGTGACGCTTGCGGTAAAAATCTTGTCGGCTTATGGCTGGAAGGGCAAAAGTATTATCAGGGTACGCTGAAGGAAGCTTTGATTGAAAAGGATGCTGTGCCGCTTTTCGATATTGCAAAAAAGTGGCTGGACAGATATTTCTCCGGGCAGAAGCCTGATGCGGCAGAGCTGCCGCTGGCACCACAAGGTAATGCGTTTCGCCAGGGCGTTTGGGAAATTTTATGTACGATCCCCTATGGAGAGGTAACAACTTACGGTAGTATTGCTAAAAAAATGGCAGTGAAGCTGCAGAAGGAACGGATGTCAAGCCAGGCTGTCGGCGGTGCTGTTGGACATAATCCTATTTCTATTATTATTCCCTGCCACCGGGTCATTGGTGTAAACGGCAGTTTTACTGGGTATGCTGGCGGTATTGAAAAAAAAATAAAACTGCTGGAGCTGGAAGGCGTAGATATGTCTGGATTTTTTATCCCCCAAAAAGGTACGGCATTGTAATATACTAATAAAATCGGAGGGAAATTATGATTACGTATAACGGCGAAAGGATAGTGGATGCGGCATTTGCTGAGCAGGTGTATGAGGCAGTCGCCCGGATACCTCGCGGTAAAGTGGCTACCTACGGACAGATAGCGGCGCAGGTCGGTGATACGCTGGCTGGGCGTGAGGTAGGGCACATCATGAGCTGCGCTCCTTCTGGACGGAATTTGCCCTGTCACAGGGTCGTGAACCGTACCGGGGCTCTGGCACCTGACTATGCTTTCGGCGGGCAGGAAAAACAACGTGCTTTGCTGGAAGCGGAGGGCGTAACCTTCCTTGCCGACGGGCGAATAGATATGACGCTGCATTTATGGGGCAAATATGAACAATTTAATATTTTTGATATGAGCTGACAGGCCGGTCGATATTTCAAAATGCTCTGCAGTGAAAATGTTGACAAATATTTAAACAGATGCTAAAATAACCTTGTTTTTACGGAAACACCTCGGAGGGCAGTACTGCCGGATAAGAGATATTCTCTTATCCGGTTTTTTTATTAGATTAAAGGAGGAAAAATAATGCTTACGGAAAACGCTTCAAAAATCCAGCAGAAATATTTAGGCGCAAAGGGTTTGATCGTACTGATCGCTGTGATGAATATGTTTGTACCGTTGTCGATAGATTTATATCTGCCGGCACTGCCGACGATAGGTACAGAATTTGCTGCGACACCTTTGATGGTCAATTTGACGCTGGTCAGTTTTTCTTCTTTTCGCAGTGGGGATTCTGCTGTTTGGGCCGGTAAGTGATAAATACGGACGCCGGAAGATTTTACTGCTGGGAATAGTTCTGTATACGCTGGCAAGTGGTCTGTGCGCCTTTGCCGGCAGTATTTACAGTCTGATAGCGTACAGAATCGTGCAGGCTTTGGGTGCAGGCGGCATGGTTGCTGTGTCGATGGCGGTTGTTAAAGATGCTTTTATGGCACCACTAAAAATCGTGTTTTGGCGCTGGTGCAGGCTATGGCCGTTATTGCGCCGATGGTCGCCCTGTTATCGGCGCATTTCTGCTGCAGTTTGTCAGCTGGCGCGGTACCTTCGGGGTCCTGATCGCCGCCGGTGCTGTTAATCTGGCCGCCAGCTTCTTTTTTGAAGAAACGCTGTCGGAAAGCGAACGTTATAAGGGCAGCTTTTGGAGTACCTTCGGCAGATTGGCAGTTGTCGGTAAAAATGTTGGTTTTACTGGTGTACTGACTGTATTTTCACTGCTGGCAGCACCTTATATGGCTTACGTGGCAGTATCTTCCTATGTTTATGTACAGTATTTTTGGGCTTAGTGAGCAGGTCTACATGTTATTTTTTTGCTGCTAACTCATTTTTTGCCGTTGTCGGTCCGTTTTTATATATGAAGTTGATCGGGATCGTATCGCCGCGTCAATTTACCTATGGCTGTTTTATTTTTACTGTAGTAGCAGCGGCAGCGCTGCTGACAGTAGGGAGTATTTCACCGTGGTGGTTTTTAATAGCCTTTTTACCGGTCACGATCATGGAAAGCGCTGCCAGGCCTTTCAGTACGGCCATATTATTGGATCAGCAGAAGACGGATATCGGCTCTGCCTCGTCGCTGATCAATGCGGTGAATACTGTTTTTGGCAGCTTGGGTATGATGCTGGGTGCATTGAACTGGAGCAATTTTATTGAAGGGCTGGGGATCATTACCGCTGTTTGCGTCACCTTGGCAATTGCGGGCTGGCTGGCTCTGCTGCATTTTAAAATCAGGGTAGAAGGTTTATAAAAATCAGTCAAAATAAAAAATACCTGCCGTTAATCAACGGCAGGTATTTTGCTTTGCAGCGAAAATTTCAGTCGCTGCCTATAGGGGAAAGATGCCCAAGCAATCCACTATTTAACGATCAAGACCGGTATTTCCGCATACATGGCAACTTTGGAGCTGACGCTGCCGAGGATAAATTCTGCAACAGCGTTCATGCCGCGGCTGCCGATGAGGATCATGCTAGCTTCGGATTTTTTGGCGGCGGTCAGGATTTGCTGCGCGGCGTTGCCAACTAAAGTTTCATAATGAACGGGAACTTTGGCGGCAGCTGTCTGTTTTTTTGCTGCTTCCATTAATTCCTGACCGGCCAGTTCATATAATTCATTGGTTTGTTTGACCATAGCGGGGTTTAACTGGTTCAAAATGGTCGATCGTTTGCTGTAAGGTTCGATTACATGGACTACTTTTACTTCTGCGTCAAGCTTACCGGCCAGATCGATACCATAAGCAAGCACTTTACTGGACGAATCAGAACTGTCGATAGCGATTAAAATTTTCTCTTTCATATAAATCCCTCCCTGAATTTTGCATCCTGCTCTTTACTTGACTGTTCTTCTTTTCTTTAATATTATTATAACAACAATAAAATCATACTTAAAATACTTATTTTTGAAATTTATAATACCTAAAAAGTATGAATGGAGGAATACTTATGAATTTGCAGCAAATGCGGTATTTCGTAATGGTAGCGAGGCTGGGCAATGTTACAGAGGCTGCCAAAGCGCTGCATATCGCGCAGCCGCCTTTAAGCAGACAAATCAAACAGCTTGAGCAGGAACTGGGCGTGGTGCTGTTCGACAGATCAGGCCGGCGTCTGCATCTGACAGAAACCGGTCATATGCTGCTGCATCGGGCAGAAGAAATCTTAAATCTAACGGATCGGACTGTATGTGAATTATCCAGCAGTGAGCTGGGACAGGAGGGTATTTTATCACTGGGAGTTGTCCCTTCGATGAGCCTGATGGTATTACCGCAGATGATTGCCGCTTTTAAAGAGTTGTATCCCAAAATAACCTATCGGTTGTTGATCGGCGAAAGTTTACGGGTGATCGAACTGCTGGAAAAGGGGGTCATTGAAACTGCTATCGTTCATTTGCCTGTGGACGAGGATTATTTTGCAAGCTATAAGCTGCCAACTGAACGCTTGGCATTAGTCTATGATGCGGCGTTTTTTCCGCAGCTGGAGGGGACTTTTGAACTGCCTGTAAGCAGGCTGCAGGGGCTGCCGCTTTTATGCCACCGCCGTTATAAGGAACTGTTGGAACAGTCTGCTGCTAAAAATGGCATCCAGGCATATTTTTTCTGTCTCAGCGATGACAGTAATTATCTGATTGCCTGGGCGAAAGCCGGTTTGGGACTGGCTGTTATCCCCGAGTCAGCAGAAGCGATTGCCAGGCATGAAGGGCTGGCCTGTGTCCGTATGGACGACCCGGAACTGACGACTACGGCGGCAGTGGTATGGGGGCGCAAGCATTATCACTCGCCGACAACACGTAATTTTATCAGCTTTATACCGCAGTATTTTGAACAGTGCAAAAAGTTCTGCTGAGTGCTGTTGACTGTAGATCAGAGAAAATATAAATAAAAAGCCCCCCGGAATTTTTAAGATTCCGGGGGCTTAGTTTTTAATTATTTCCAGGCCGGTAAAATGGTGCCCTGGAAGTGTTCCATAATGAATTTTTCATTATCAGCTGATTGGTAAATTTCTTTCAGTTTAGCGATCCGGGGATCGTTTTCATTGGTTTTCTTGGTTACGAAGATGTTGACAAACGGATTGTCAGCAGATTCCAGAATGATGGAATCTTTGGTAGGGTTCAGGCCTGCTGGAATAGCGTAGTTGGCATTGATTACAGCAAAGGTAACGTCGGGCAGGCTGCGGGGAATGGTAGCTGCATCCAGTTCCAGGAATTTGAAGTTATGTGGATTTTCGGTGATATCGGCAACGGTGGTAGTAACGTTTTTGATATCTTTGACTTTGATCAGCCCGGCATTGGCAAGAACTAAAATCGCACGGCCGCCGTTGGATGGATCGTTAGGAATACCGATTGTGGCGCCGTCAGGAATGGCGTCGCCTTTTTTCAAAGTTTTGGAGTAAGCGGCCATCGGGAAGTTAACGGTTTTGAAAACTTCTACCAGGTCAAATTTAGGCTCTTTTTGCAGAGTGGCATCTAAATAAGGGCGGTGCTGCATGCTGTTGGCAAAAACCTCGCCTTGGAACAGTGCTACATTAGGAGTTACATAGTCGTTGAATTCAACTACTTCGATTTTCAGACCTTGTTTTTCAGCAAGTTTTTTGACATTGTCCATAATTTCAGCATGAGGACCTGCAGTAACTGCGATTTTGATAGGCGCATCGCCGGCAGGAGCTTTTGCTGCTTCTTTTTTTATCGTCGCCGCAGCCGAAGGTGGTCAGGGCAGCTACGCATAAAGCTGCCGCGGTCAGTATTTTAGCTAATTTTTTCATGATAATTTCCCCTTTATAAGATGATTTTATAGTTTGTTTTTATTAAGCTTTTTGGAAAAGTAGTCGCCGAGTGACTGGATAGATTGGACCATAACGATAAGTACGACGACAGTGATCAGCATAACGTCCATTTGGAAACGCTGATAGCCGTAACGGATCGCCAGATCGCCTAAGCCGCCGCCGCCTAATGTACCAGCCATGGCGGAATAACCGATCAAAGCGATAACAGCGAGGGTGATACCTAAAACGATGGAATGCAGTGCTTCCGGCAAAAGGACCTTGCGGATAATCTGCATGGGGCTGGCGCCCATGGCCTGAGCCGCTTCGATAACGCCGTGGTCGATTTCCAGCAGCGAAGATTCGATGATGCGGGCAATAAAGGGTGCGGCTGAAATAGTCAAAGGTACGATGGAAGCGGTAGTACCTATCGAAGAGCCTACTAAAAGGCGGGTCAGAGGAATGATCGCTACCATTAATATAATGAAGGGAGTTGAGCGGGTAGCGTTGACAATAGCGCCTAAAACGCTGTTTACAGGAGCGTTGGGCAGGATATGGTTTTTACGGGTGACGGTTAAGATCACGCCGAGCGGTACGCCGATAAGTGTGGCGAGTATTGTGGAAGCCAGCACCATATAGCAGGTTTCCCAAAAGGATTTAAGTAAAAGAGCTAACATTTCAGGAGACATAACCGATCACCTCAACTTTCAGCTGCTGTTCATGCAGATATTGCAGAGCATTTTTGATACCTGCGGCGCTTCCTGAAATCTCAATGACCAGGGTGCCGAAGGGTATATCCTTAAGCGAGTCGATATTACCGTAGATGATATTGATATCGACATCGAATTTTTTGACCATACCGGAAACGATCGGATCGCCGGCTGAGTTACCGATGAAGGATAATCGCACGATCAGTTTGCTGCCTTCGGTGTAGACTGCGCTGATTGAAGAAGATTGCAGCAGTGCAGGCAGTTCGATATTGTTGATGCTTTTGACGAAATCTTTGGTAGTGGGCTTCTGCGGATCGGTGAAAACATCGATCATGGAACCTTCTTCAATGATCTCGCCGTTTTCGATAACAGCTACTCTGTCACAGACTTCTTTGACTACTTCCATCTGATGTGTGATCATGACAATAGTCAGATTCAGGCGTTTATTGATATCTTTGAGCAGGTCGAGAATAGATTTTGTTGTCTGCGGGTCCAATGCCGAGGTTGCTTCATCACACAGCAGTACTTTAGGATCGCTGGCCAGAGCACGGGCAATACCGACACGTTGTTTCTGACCGCCTGACAACTGGCTGGGATAATAATCGCCGCGGTCCTGTAATTGTACCAGCTCCAGCAGCGGCTGCACCCGCTTTTTGATTTCAGACTGCGAAATACCCTGTATTTCCAGCGGAAAAGCGATATTATCATAAACTGTGCGGGAGGCCAGCAGATTAAAGTGCTGGAAGATCATCCCGATATTTTGGCGTGCTTTGCGCAGTTCCTGATTGTTCATTGCAGTCAGTTCCTGTCCATCCACAAAGACCTGACCGCCGGTAGGTACTTCCAGCATATTGATGCAGCGGATCAGGGTTGATTTACCGGCACCGCTGAGGCCGATGATACCGAATATTTCTCCGGCGTTGATATGCAGATTTGTTTTCTTTAAAGCGTGGATATCACCTGCATTGCTGTAATAGGTTTTTTCCACATTGCGTAAATCGATCATACAGCGTTCCTCTTTCTTTTCTAAAATCGTAAAAAAACCCTTCACACAGGTGAAGGGTAACGAAAGCGTTTCGTACTGCTTCATCTGTCGGATTTACATCCGTTGGATTTGGCACCGTTCACGTCGTGATGGTTGCCGTAGCTTCATAGGGCCAGTCCCTCGGCTACTCTTGATGAAATACCGTTTGAAGTTGTTAAACAAAATAATACACTTACAATCGGCACTTGTCAATAAAAATTTTAAAATTTTTGTAAAAAACCTTGCCTTTCACAAGATAAAGTGATAAAGTATAAAAGAAAAAAGGTGCTAGCACCAGCTAAATTTAAGGAGGCAATCATGGCTGCAAAAACCAGAGACCATTTGACCGATCAATTATTTAAAGCGATTCTTAGCTTAAAAAGTGAAGAGCAGTGTTCCAACTTTTTTGAGGATATTTGCACGATCAGCGAACTGAAATCCATGGCGCAGCGTTTGGAGGTTGCCAGAATGCTTGATGCAGGCTGTATTTATGAAGAGATAGTAGAAAAAACAGGCGCCAGTACGGCGACGATCTCACGGGTTAAACGCTGTTTGGTTTATGGCGCTGACGGCTATAATTCGATAATGCCATTATTAAAAAAGGAAGACAAGCACAATGCTGAATAATAAAGCTTTGCAGGTGCCGTATGGAACTAGGGACGTACTTCCGGGTGAAGCCGGCGCCAGAAGGATAATTGAAAATAAGCTTGCCTCTACCTTTAAAGCCTGGGGCTATGACGAAGTGGTCACGCCGACTTTTGAATATCTGGATACTTTTGCCGCAGCAGGTCAGCTGTCAGACAGCAGTTTTAAATTTTTTGACCGTCGTAATAATATTTTATTGCTGCGGTCGGACATGACGACTCCTTTGGCGCGTTTGGTAGCTACTCGGCTCAATGAGGGACCGGCGGTAAAACGGCTTTTTTATCTGGCGAATCTATTTCGCTATGAGGAAACACAGGCCGGACGCCAGTGTGAGTTTAATCAGGCCGGTGTTGAAATGATGGGTGCGGCCGGACCTTCGGCAGATGCCGAGATGCTGGCTTTAGCAGTAGCTTCGCTGCAGGCAGCAGGGTTAAATGATTTTGTGATCAGTGTTGGCCAGATCGATTTATAAATGGCCTGATTGAAGCGGCTGAGGTCACTGAACTGCAGGCGCAGGAGCTGAAACGCTGCCTGATCGAGCATGATGTGGTACGGTTGGAAGCGCTGGCAGATGGCAGCAGGATGTCACCGGAACAAAAAGATTTGTTTAAAGAGCTGCCGTTTCTGCATGGCGGGCTTGAACTTTTAGATAAGGTTGAAGCCTGTGGTTTGAACAATAAAAGCTCCAAGGCTGTGCAGGATCTGCGCGAAATCTATGCTTTGGCCGAGGTCTATGGTGCGGCTGGTTATCTGCGTTTTGATCTGGGGCTTTTGCGCGACCTTGATTATTATACTGGAATGTTATTTGAAGGCTACGCTGAGGATATGGGTTTCCCGATCATTGGCGGCGGCCGTTATGATACAATGATGGAAAATTTTGGCAGATCCTGCCCGGCAACAGGATTTGCTATAGGGATAGACAGGATCATGTTGATTCTGAGTCGGCGCCGGCAGCTGGACAATATCAGCAGCTGGGATGTTCTGGTGGCCTGGCAGGCAGGCTGTCTGCCACAGGCGATCGCGCAGTGTATGCGTCTGCGCAGGAGCGGCAAAACAGTGAAGCTGGCTGCCGAGCCTTTTAACCAGAGCGAAGCAGTGGACGCGCAGCGTGCTAACGCCTGCGATACGCTGCTGTATATCGAAGATTGATAAAGGAAGTGCCGTAATGGATTATATTACCGTAGCGCTGCCGAAGGGCAAGCTGTTTCAAAGATCAGTAGAGCTGCTGGCTAAAGTAGGCTATAGTGCTGATAACGTAACTGAAGATTCGCGCAAACTTGTTATCAGTAACGAGGATAGCAAGGTGCGCTTTATAATTACTAAAACTGTCGATTTGCCGACCTATGTAGAATACGGTGCTGCCGATATCGGGATCATTGGTAAAGATGTGCTGCTGGAAGAACGCAAGGACGTATATGAGCTGCTGGATCTGAAATATGGACGCTGTCGTTTGATGCTGGCAGTTCCTGAGCAGATGCAGCGGCCCAGGCTGACTGATTATGCGCATCTGCGGGTAGCAACTAAATATCCGAACTGTGCCCAGGAGTATTTTCGCAGTCTGGGGATTCAGACCGAGATCATCAAGCTTAACGGCTCGATTGAACTGGGGCCGATGGTTGGATTGTCGGAGCTGATCGTTGATATTGTGGAAACAGGCCGTACCCTGAAAGAGAATAAATTGGTGGAGGTAGATTCTATCTATACGGCGACAGCAAGACTGATTGCCAACAGGGTGAGCTTTAAATTGAAATTTGACCGTCTGGATAAACTGGTCCGAGATTTGCGTAAGGTACTGGATGAGGAGGAAGAGCAATGCAAGTAACAGATGCCAGAGGAATGAGTGCTGTTGAAATAGCAGCTTTGATGCAGAAAAAAGCTTTTGATGAATGTGAGCTGTCCCCCGGAGTACAGGCAGGTGTTACCGCTATGTTTGGTGCGCCGCTGACAGCAGCCCAGGTCGTCGAAAGAATTGTGACTGACGTAAGGGCCGGCGGTGATGGAAAGCTGCTTTATTATACTAATCTGATAGATAAAGCAGGCTTGAGTGTCCAAAATATCCGGGTCAGCAAGGCTGAATTTGCAGAAGCCCGACAATCAGCTGATGCCGAAGTGGTAGAAGCCATCGAACGTGCTATTGCAAATGTGCGTCGCTTTCACGAAGAACAGCTGCCAAAAACCTGGCTGACTAACCGTGAATGCGGTGCTATGCTGGGACAGAAGGTAACTCCTGTTGACTCTGTGGGTATCTACGTCCCCGGTGGAACTGCGGCTTATCCTTCTTCTGTGATTATGAATGCTGTACCGGCTACAGTAGCAGGAGTACCACGGATCGTTATGGCAGTACCGCCCGGACGTGATGGCAAAGTCAATCCTTATGTGCTGGTTACGGCTGAATTAATAGGTATCAGGGAAATTTATAAAATGGGCGGTGCACAGGCCATTGCTGCGTTAGCTTTTGGTACGGAAACTGTACCAAAGGTTGAAAAAATTACCGGCCCGGGCAATATTTTTGTGACGCTGGCTAAAAAAGCTGTTTACGGGCACTGCGACATTGATATGCTGGCAGGTCCCAGCGAAATATTGATTATAGCCGATGATGGCGCTGATCCTAAATATCTGGCAGCTGACCTTTTGAGCCAGGCGGAACATGATCCTCTGGCCAGCGCTATTTTAGTTACGGACAGTGAGCTGTTGGGCAATGCTGTTGCAGCAGAGCTTGAGATGCAGCTTGCTGCTTTGCCGCGGCAGGAGATCGCTGCATTGTCTTTAGCAAATCATGGCAAGATCATTATTGCGTCTGATATGGAAACAGTAATTGAGATGGCGAATATATCAGCACCGGAGCATTTGGAGGTTATGACGAAAGAGCCTTTTGCTCTGCTGCCTTATCTGCGTAATGCCGGTGCGATCTTTTTGGGCGCTTATTCACCGGAGCCTTTGGGCGATTATTATGCAGGACCGAACCACATTCTGCCTACCGGCGGCACTGCCCGTTTCTACTCAGTTCTGAATGTGGAGACGTTTATGAAGAAAACAAGTATCATTGCTTATACGCAGGGCGCCTTGAATGCTGTGGGCAGTGACGTTATTAAAATGGCTGAAGCGGAAGGGCTTCAGGCGCATGCTAACGCTATCCGCGTGCGTATTGAAAAGAGGTGAGGAGATGGCTGGATTTAATGCCAGGACCGGCTTGGAAGAATTGGAAGAATATGCTGTAGAACATGTGGCTGCCGATATTATCGTCAATGCCAACGAAAGTAATTATAATCTGCCGCGGCCGATTGAGCAGGCTGTAGCGGCGAAACTGGCCGGGTTTCCTTTTAACCGTTATCCGCCGATGCAGGCTGAAACGCTGCGCGGGCTGATTGCTGAAGATCTGGCGCTGGATGCAGACAATATCAGAATCGGCAACGGTTCCAGTGAACTTTTGCAAATGGCCTGTTATGCTTTTGGCGGCAATGGACGTAAAATCGCTTTTCCGTATCCGTCCTTTTCTATGTATGGCGTTTATACCAAGCTGGCCGACAGTATAGCCGCACCGTATCCGCTGACGCTGACGGGATATGTCGATCCAGATAAGGTCATCGAATTTTGCAGGGCAGAGCAGCCGGCGCTGTTGATTGTCTGCAATCCAAACAATCCGACGGGAAATTATAATCCGCTTGAAGTAATGGAGAAGATTTTAGCAAATGTCAGCTGCCCGGTAGTAATGGATGAAGCCTATATGGAGTTTGCTAAAGGCAGCGGCGTTGATCCGCAGGATCTGCGCCCGCTGAATAAATTAAAGCTGGTAGCAGGTTCGACTTTGGCTCTGACAGGTAAATACAGTAATTTTATGTGCTTGCGGACTTTTTCTAAAGCTTACGGACTGGCTGGACTGCGTGTAGGTTATGCTGTCGGCAGTGCCGGTATCATGCGTGTTTTGGGAAAAACACTGCTGCCTTATCATGTTAATGCCTGGTCTTTAGCTGTAGCGGAAGAGGTTTACCGCCAAAAAGACTTATATAAAGAACAACTGGAAACTATTATCGAGCAGCGTGATCTGATGCGGGAACAACTGGAGCAAATGGGCTTGAAAATCTGGCCGTCCGCAACGAATTTTCTGACCTGTTGCCCGCAGGGCGAACTGACTGCCCGTTTAGCGGCTGCCTGCGAGCAGCAATATGGCAGCCAGGGTGAAAAAACACAGCAGATGCTGGCAGGAATGTACTTATACCGCAAACTGCTGGAGAAGAAAATTTTGGTGCGCGATTATACCAGTCATCCTGTATTGCAGGGATGCCTGCGGATCACGGTAGGCCTGCCGCTGGAAAATGCTGAAATCATCAGCCAGTTGCAGCGCTTATGCGAAGAGGAGGCAATATGATGCGGAAGGCAGTCAAAGAACGGGAAACTTTAGAAACTGCGGTCAGTGTCAGTATTGGGCTTGATGGCAGCGGGAAAGCGGATATCGCTACAGGCGTCGGGATTTTTTTGATCATATGCTGACACTGCTGGCCAAGCATGGTTTTCTTGATTTGCAGGTGAAAGCACAGGGAGACCTGCAGGTCGACTGTCACCATACGGTTGAGGACTGCGGCATCGTTTTAGGAGAAGCGCTTAAAGCGGCTGTTGGCGATAAAACCGGTATTCACCGCTATGGCAATTGTTTTATTCCAATGGATGAGGCTCTGGCACAGGTAGTGCTGGATTTTTCCGGGCGTCCGTACCTGGTTTTTGAAGCCGAAATTCCTAAAATAACTTTGGGTAACTACGATACAGAAATGACTGAGGAGTTTTTCCGCGCCGTAGCGGTAGCCAGCGGCATGACTCTGCATATTCGGGTCTTGTATGGTAAAAATGTACATCATATTATTGAGGCAGTCTTTAAAGCTTTTGCCCGCGCACTGGCAGAGGCAGTAGCTGCAGATCCGCGCGTTCAGGGCGTGATGAGCAGCAAGGGGGCTTTATGAGCTCGAAGATAGTCATTGTTGATTACGGGATGGGAAACTTGCACAGTGTTAATAAAGCGATCGCTGCTGTTGGCGGCGACCCGGTGATTTCCAGCGATGCCGCGGTTATTGCACAGGCTGATAAGCTGATTTTACCGGGAGTAGGTGCTTTTGGTGATTGTATGGCTAATCTGCAGCGCAGCGGTCTGGTGCCGATACTGCAGAAGTATTTGCACAGCGGCAGGCCGTTTTTAGGTATCTGCCTGGGAATGCAGGTTTTGTTTGATGGCAGTGATGAAGCTCCCGGAGTGAAAGGGCTGGGCTATTTTCAAGGGCAGGTGCGCAGACTGAATACCGCTTTTAAAATACCGCATATGGGCTGGAACAAGCTGAGTTTGCGCAGCAGTTCGCCGCTGCTGCAGCAAGCAGAAGCTGAATATGTGTACTTTGTGCACAGCTTTCATGTTGAGCCGCAGCAGCAAGAGCTTATTACTGCCGTATGTGATTATGGTATGGAAGTAACGGCTGCCGTCGGCAGCGGCAGTGTACAGGCGTTTCAGTTCCATCCAGAAAAATCAAGCCGGGCAGGGCTTGGCCTGCTGCGTGCTTTTAAGGAGTGGCAGCCATGATAATTTTTCCTGCTATAGATATCCGCGGCGGCCGCTGCGTCAGATTGACGGAAGGACGTTTTGACCAGGAAACTGTTTTTGCTGATGATCCTTCGGAAATGGCTGCCCGTTGGTCGGTAGCCGGAGCCGAATATTTACATGTCGTCGATTTAGACGGCGCTTTGGCCGGTACGGGACGTAATCTGCCGGCAATCAAAAAAATTCCTGGAGCACGCTTCTATGCCAGTGCAGGTAGGCGGCGGGATCAGAAGTCTGGCAGCAGTAGCAGAATTGCTGGAACTGGGGGTCAGCCGTGTGATTCTTGGATCAGCAGCAGTGCGGGAACCGCAGCTGGTTGCTGAAGCCTGCCGGGAATTTCCTGGTCAGGTTGTTGTAGGTATCGATGCTAAAGACGGGAAAGCAGCTATCGAAGGCTGGGGTGTCAGCGGTGGTATCGATGCTGTAGAGCTGGCTCTAAAAATGGCTGCTATCGGCGTCGAACATATTATTTTTACTGATATCAGCCGCGACGGCAAGCTGAGTGGGGTGAATGTAGAAGCCACTGCCGCTTTGGCCAAAGCCAGCGGTGTTAAAGTCATTGCCAGCGGCGGTGTGGCATCTTTGGAAGATATACGCCGGCTGCAGCAGCGGGCCTCCTCTGGTATCGAGGGCTGCATCATCGGGAAGGCCATTTATACCGGAGCTGTTGACCTGCGGGAGGCTCTGCGGGTCGCAAAGGAGGTCTGAGATGCATACCAAAAGAATTATTCCCTGTCTGGATGTAAAAGAAGGGCATGTAGTCAAAGGCACTAATTTTGTGGAACTGCGTGATGCCGGTGATCCTGTTGAACTGGCGGCCTTATATGACACTGAAGCTGCCGATGAGCTGGTTTTTCTTGATATCACTGCGTCTGTCGAGCAGCGTAAGTCTATGCTGGATGTCATAAACCGTACGGCGGGACAGGTTTTTATGCCGCTGACAGTTGGCGGTGGGATCAGCACGGTGCAGGATATCCGTAATGCTCTGAATGCAGGTGCTGATAAAATTTCTGTAAATACGGCGGCAGTAAAAAATCCGCAGCTGATTGCTGATGGTGCAAAGCTGTTTGGCAGCCAGTGCATCGTTTTAGCTGTAGATGCCAAACGCTGCGGTACAGATAAATGGGAAGTTTATGTACATGGCGGACGTACTCCTACGGGAATTGAGGTACTGGACTGGGTCAGAACGGCGGCAGAGTGGCGCCGGCGAGATTTTACTGACCAGTATGGATGCTGACGGTACAAAAAACGGCTATGATATACCACTGACCCGGGCGGTTGCCGAAGCGGTGAAGGTACCTGTGATAGCCAGCGGCGGCGCAGGTAAGTTGGAACACTTCTATGATGTTTTGACGGAAGGTAAAGCCGATGCCGTTTTGGCGGCATCAGTCTTTCATTATAAAGAGTTTACTATCAGGCAGGTCAAAGAATACCTGCGGTCTAAAGGTGTAGAGGTGAGATTATAATGCAAGTAGATTTTTCTAAAATAAAATTTGATGAAAAAGGCTTGATTCCGGCCATTATTCAGGATGCAGCAACCAATGCCGTGCTGATGCTGGCCTATATGAACGGCGAATCACTGGCGAAGACTGTGGAAACCGGTTATACCTGGTTTTGGAGTCGCAGCCGTCAGGAGCTGTGGAACAAAGGCGCTAGCAGCGGCCATGTGCAGAAGGTCGTCAGTATTGATTATGATTGTGATGGTGACAGTCTGCTGGTAAAGGTTGAACAAAAAGGTGCAGCCTGCCATACCGGAAATTATTCCTGCTTCAGTTATCCCTTATGGAACAGCGGTGCGGGCAGAAATCTGCCGGTACCTGAACCGGATGGTATTCACGGTATTTTGGCTGAGCTGTATCGCGTCATTCAGGATAAACGCGTTCATGGCGGCGAAAAATCCTATACCCGTTATCTGTTTATGTCAGGTCAGGATAAGATTTTGAAAAAGGTCGGCGAAGAAGCTGCAGAAACTATCATTGCTTCCAAGAATAATAACGGCAAAGAGGTTTTGTATGAGATGTCCGACTTGTGGTATCATTGTTTAGTGCTTCTGGCATATCATAATATCAATCCGGCAGAACTGCTGAACGAATTGGGTGGTCGCCGCAGTAAAGAAAATAACAGTAAATATTAACAAAAGAAACCTTCTGCATTCTGCGGGAGGTTTCTTTGCTTAAAATTTACTGCTGACAGTTTTATTTTGTGCTACAATGACAAGTAAGAAATATGGGGATAAGAAGGTGGAAGCATGGAAAAAACGGTTTTAGTTATCGGTCACCGTAATCCAGACACGGATTCGGTCTGTTCTGCCATCGCCTATGCTTATTTAAAGCAGCAGCTGGGTTTGAACGCAGTTCCGGCACGTGCAGGCAAGATCAATCCGGAAACACAGTTTGTGCTGGAACATTTTGGCATACCGGTACCGAAATTAGTAGATGATCTGTATCCGCGGTTAAGTGATATACGCCTGGCGCAGCCGCCGACAGTGGGGCCAGATGCGTCACTGCGTGATGTGGGCAGGCTTTTTGTAGAGCACGAAGGTTTAAAATCCGTACCGGTATTGGATCAGGAAAATAATATCGTCGGCATCATTACTGTCGGCGACCTGGCGAAACGTTATTATAATGAGCTGTCAATTCAAGATCTGGACGACGGCGAAACAGATTACAGAAGTATTGTCCATACTTTAGATGGTCAGCTGATCTGCGGTGATCTGACACATACCTTTAATGGTAAGATCAAAATTGGGGCTTCGGAGCCTGAAACACTTAGCACGGCAATTAAAAATGGAGATTTGGTTATCATCGGTGACAGAGTTGAGGCGCAGCTGGCAGTACTGGAGGCCGGCGCCGCAGGTTTGATTCTGACGCGGGATACGGAAATAACGCCAATCGTACTGCAGACGGCCCTGCGTTATAAGGCTGTTGTCATCAGCACGCCTTATGACACTTATACTACGGCCCGGCTGATCAATCAGAGCATTCAGGTCAGGCTGGTGATGACGAAAAACCTTGTGACTCTGAAAACGACAGACTTACTTTCTGATGTCAGAGAAAAGATGCTGGCGGCAAAATTTGTCAGTTACCCGGTGTTGGAGCGTGGTAAATATGTAGGGATGATGGATCGTGGTATGATGCTGGTTCCCGATCGTCAGGAGGTTATTTTAGTCGACCATAATGAACGCAGTCAGGCGGTGGAAGGCATTGAAGAAGCGCATTTGCTGGAAATCATTGACCACCATCGGCTGGGCGGGCTGACGACAGGCGCGCCGATCTTTATCAGACAGGAGCCTGTAGGTTCAACTGCTACTATCGTTGCCAACCTTACCTGGCACAGAGGTATCGAACTGCCGCCGGCTTTGGCAGGTATTCTATTTGCGGCTATAGTTTCTGATACTTTGTATTTCCGTTCTCCTACTGCGACTCTTTTTGACCAGGATACTGCTAAACGTTTGGCAGAGCAGGCCGGCATCGAGGATGCGGAAGCTTTTGCGATGGAAGTACTGCGTCATGGTTCTGCTATTGGTACGATGCCGGTGCAGGATATTGTGCGTAATGATATTAAGGAATTCGATTTTGGCGAACACCGGATTACGGTCAGTCAGATTAATATTATGGATCGGCAGCAGGCTTTAGAACGGTTAGGAGAACTGCAGAAAGCTCTTAATGAATTTCGTAAGCAGGAAGGTTATGACCTGTCGCTGCTGATGGTTACTGATATTTTGGGTGAAGCGACAGATCTTTTAGCTGCAGGAAGTCCTCAGACACAGCTTGTTCACGCTTTTGGCGAAGCTGCTGCGGAAGGATGCTATCACCTGCCAGGCGTTTTGAGCCGTAAAAAACAAATCATTCCGCCCTTGACAGAAGCCTTTAGAAAACAGGACTGAATTATAGAAAAAAGACTGCTTCTTAAAGAAGCAGTCTTTTTTTACTGTTAATTAGCAGGGAAGAAAGGCCAAACAACTGGGATTACAACCAGGGATACGATAAAGGCTACGATAACGAGGCCGGTACCGCATTTTACGTAGTCCATGAATTTGTAGCCGCCGGGGCCAAGTACCAAAGTATTCGGAGGAGTGCCTACCGGAGTTGCAAAAGCACAAGAAGCAGCAACTGCAATCGCCATCAATACTGCTTTCGGATCAGCGCCAAGCTGTTTAGCAATAGCAATACCGATCGGACACAGCAAAGCTGCTGAAGCAGTGTTGGACATAAATTGGGTCAGACCGCAGGACAGAATGAACAGAATAGCGGTCACTACTAAAGGAGACGGACTTCCGCCCATCAGGCCGACGGTCCAGTCAGCTATCAAAGCGCCGGCGCCGGTAGTATCCATAGCTGCTGAAACAGGCATCATACCTGCAAACAGGAAGATGGTTACCCAGTCGATAGAAGCATAAGCTTGTTTTTCGGTCAGGCAGCCGGTCAGTACGCAAACAAGCGCGCCGGTGATAGCAGCGATTTCCAAAGATACGCCAGGGATACCAACAGCCATGGTGATGATAACCAAAGCAAGGATGACGCCGGAGATGATTTGTTTGGTAGAAGAAGTGGAAGCGGCTTCGATTTCCTGTTCAATTTCCTGGTCAGCAGAAAGATCTACTTTCGGAAGCAGGTATTTGCCTACGAACATCATGTACAGCATACCAGCAATAGAAACCGGAATACCGATCCAGGCAAATTCAAAGAAGCCAAAAGGTTCAAGACCGGCAGAGGTCATAGCGCCGACTGCAATAATATTAGGCGGCGTGCCTACCATAGTAATGATACCGCCCCAACCGCAGGCAAATGCCAGAGGCATCAGTTGACGGGAAGCGGGGATCTTAGCTGCGGCACAAATACCGAGCGCAACTGGCAGCAGGCAGGCTGCAGTACCAGTATTGGACAGGCAGGAAGATAAAACCGTACCGACCATCATTAAGCCAAACATCAAGCTGTTCTCGCCTGTACCACACATTTT
>ENA-OQHL01000665-OQHL01000665.1-human-gut-metagenome-genome-assembly--contig:-NODE-665-length-22345-cov-4.541453_pt1 | contig 22345 bp, 17 predicted proteins | sample MGYA00242565_ERZ504723 | MGnify/ENA primary metagenome ERZ504723 (study PRJEB26092, sample SAMD00036211) | human gut metagenome | host: Homo sapiens | study: EMG produced TPA metagenomics assembly of... | reverse complement strand
CTAGTATAGTTGCCGGGAGTGTCGGCAGTACAAAATATAGAAAACAGGAAGGTGCGGTATCATGCAGGAAAAGAAAAACATTTTGACCTACGAAGGCCTCAGAAAATATGAGGATGAGTTACATGATCTGAAAGTGGTAAAACGTCAGGAAGTTGCTCAGAAGATTAAGGAAGCAAGAGAGCAGGGAGACCTGTCCGAGAACGCTGAGTACGATGCAGCGAAGGATGAGCAGAGAGACATCGAAGCCCGTATCGAAGAACTGGAGAAGATCCTAAAGAACGCAGAAGTCGTTGTAGAGGATGAGGTAGATCTGGACAAGATCAACATCGGATGTATCGTTAAGATTCTGGATGTGGAGTATAGTGAAGAACTGGAGTACAAGATCGTGGGTTCCACCGAGGCCAACAGCTTAAAGGGTAAGATTTCCAACGAAAGCCCCGTAGGTAAGGCACTGATCGGTCATAAGGTCGGCGATACCGTAGAAGTAGAGACACCCGCAGGTGTATTCGCATATAAGATTCTGGAGATCCAGAGAAGTAATGTTGACTAAGTAAGATAGAGTAAGGAGTGGAAAAAAGTGGCAGATACACAGAACACAAAGGTACAGGAACAGGACATTCACCAGCTGTTGAAGGTAAAGCGTGAGAAGCTGGCGAACCTGCAGGAAGCAGGCAAGGATCCTTTTCAGATCACCAAATATGATGTGACCCATCACAGCACCGATATCAAGAACAATTTCGAGGAACTGGAAGGCAAGACCGTCCGCATCGCCGGACGTGTGATGTCCAAACGTGTCATGGGTAAGGCATCCTTCTGTAATGTACAGGATCTGCCCGGCAATATCCAGGTATATGTGGCTAGAGACAGCATCGGTGAAGAGTCCTATGCGGATTTCAAGAAGTACGATGTGGGCGATATCGTAGGTATCGAGGGTGAAGTCTTCAAGACCAAGACCGGCGAGACCTCCATACATGCGGCAAAGGTAACACTGCTGTCCAAGAGCTTACAGATCCTGCCTGAGAAGTTCCACGGCCTGACCAATACCGATATCCGTTATCGTCAGCGTTATACCGACCTGATCATGAATCAGGACGTTAAGGATACTTTCGTAAAGCGTTCCAGAATTATCAGTGCCATCCGCCGTTATCTGGACGGACAGGGCTTCCTGGAGGTAGAGACCCCCATGCTGGTATCCAATGCCGGCGGTGCGGCAGCAAGACCTTTCGAGACCCACTACAATGCACTGGATGAGGACGTGAAGCTGCGTATCTCCCTGGAGCTGTACCTGAAGAGACTGATCGTCGGCGGCATGGAGCGTGTCTTCGAGATCGGCCGTGTATTCCGTAACGAAGGTCTGGACACCAGACACAATCCGGAATTCACACTGATGGAGCTGTACCAGGCATACACCGACTATTACGGAATGATGGATCTGACTGAGAACATGTTCCGCTATGTGGCACAGGAAGTATGCGGTACCACCGTGATCCCTTACGCAGAAGAGACCATCGACCTGGGCAAGCCTTTCGAGAGACTGACCATGGTAGATGCCGTCAAGAAATATGCAGGCGTTGATTTCGATCAGATCCCCGACACCGCAGCAGCGAAGAAGCTGGCAGACGAGAAGGGTGTACATTACGAAGAGCGTCATGCCAAGGGCGATATCCTGAACCTGTTCTTCGAGGAGTTCGTAGAAGAGCATCTGATCCAGCCCGTATTCATTATGGACCATCCGGTAGAGATCTCTCCTCTGACCAAGAGAAAGCCGGATAAGCCCGATTATGTAGAGCGTTTCGAACTGTTCATCTATGGACGTGAGATGTGTAACGCTTATTCCGAATTAAATGATCCCATCGACCAGAGAGAGCGTTTCAAGGCGCAGGAAGCTGCACTGGCAGCCGGCGATGAGGAAGCCAACACCACCGATGAAGATTTCATGAACGCACTGGAGATCGGTATGCCTCCTACCGGCGGTATCGGATACGGTATCGACCGTCTGGTAATGCTGCTGACCAACTCCCCTGCCATCCGTGATGTTCTGCTGTTCCCGACAATGAAGACCCTGGACCCAAAGAAGGCTGAAAACAAAGCCGAAAAAGCAGCGGTAAATGGTTCTGCAGAGGATGCAACCGTGTCCGCGCCAAGCGTACAGATTGATCTTTCCAAGGTGAAAATCGAGCCGTTGTTTGCAGATGATGTAGACTTTGAGACATTCAGCAAGTCTGATTTCAGAGTGGTTAAGATCGAAGCCTGTGAGGCAGTGCCGAAGTCCAAGAAGCTCCTGAAATTCACACTGAATGACGGAACAGACCGGAAACGCACCATTTTAAGCGGTATTCACGAGTATTACGAGCCGGAAGAGCTGGTTGGTAAGACCTGTGTGGCAATCACAAACCTGCCGCCGAGAAAGATGATGGGTATTGATTCCGAGGGTATGCTGATTTCCGCAGTGTACGAGTATGACGGACGGGAAGGCTTAAATCTTTTGATGCTGGATGACAGTATTCCGGCAGGAGCAAAGCTGTACTAAAGAGGTCATTTACTACAAAAAATCGCGTTACTACAACTTTTCTACAACTTTTGCGCGAGACCCTACGAAACCGGATGAAGCAATATGAAAGGCGGATCTGCTTATAAAATGCAGATTCGCCTTTCTTTTTTACATCAGCTTCATGTTCACACTAATGTTTTTTGCCTTCTCCTGCATATTCTCTTGTGTGATATGGGTGTAGATGTCCATTGTAGTAGAGAAATCGGCATGCCCCATGACTTGCTGAATGAATTTAACATCGTTGGTGCTTTCGCAGAGCCGGGTACAGAAGGTGTGCCGCAAGTTGTGAACACTAAAATGAGGGAGCAGATCCGGTTCACGGTCTTCCAGTTCAGCCTGATCCATTTCCTCCATGTTGTAAGTTACGCTGATTCTCTCAATCGCCCGATTGATATTGTGGGCGCTCATGAATGAGCCGGTTCGGTTGCGGAAAACAAAACCGTGCACTCCTCCTAACACCAGTTGATCGTCTGGATACAATGCGTCGATGGTTTCAATCTGGAGGCGAAGCTGCTCGGCCACCTCTGGATAGAGGATAGGGATAATTCGTGTACCGCTCTCAGTTTTGGGAGTGGTAATGTGAAATCCGGCTTTTCCGTCAATGACCCGGTAGATTAAGTTGTGGTTGACCGAGATTGTGTTTTCGCTCAAGTTAATATCGCTTTTGGTAATGCCGGTACATTCTGCGACACGCATTCCTGTTCCAAGGAGCACAGTCATGATGGGGAGCCAATGGCTGTATGTAGGGGACTTGGCAATAAAACGCAGGAAATTCTGCTGTTGCGTTTTAGTGAGCGCGATCCGCCGTTTAGGCTTTGGAGCGCTGCCATCCGTTTTGAGCTTGCGGTAAATGCCCTTGCTGGGATTTTTGCGGATGTAATCGTCGTCCACGGCCATTTCAAGCGTAGGGTGAACAATGGTGTTGATGCTCTCCAGTGAGTTGATAGCAAAGCCGTGTTTCAGCAGTTTGGTATAAAACGCGAGAATATCACTTCTGTGGATTTGTGGCAGAGGCATGTTAGCGAAAGGCTCTTCTTTCACATAGAAGTCCCACAGGTAAAGATAATTTGCTCTGGTAGAGGGCTTCAGTTTGATGTTGTTATTCATGTAGACCTTGAACATATCATTCAGGGTAAGCTTCATGGCTTCCTGAGTACGGATGCCATCATCCTTATCTTTGTTGATCTGCTTTTCTTTGACACGAAGACTTGCGAGATCGGAGTCGTAAAGATATTTCTTTTTAGTGCCTAATTTGTAGACATACATATAGCTGCCATCTGCCCGTTGTGTTTCTCCGGGCCGAAGATTTCGTCCTTTGTTGTCTTTTCTCACTTTTGCCATTACTGGTACCTCCTGATTATAAAAGTGTAGTGCGCCTTACTGGCATGGTTATTTAGCCGGAAATATCATAAAGATATTCTTTGATACGCTGGACACTCCATAGGACACGGGTGTTCATGGTAATGCGTGCATTGGCAAGATCCCCAATCTGTACTGCAGTGTGCCTTCCACAGCACAACAGTTTGCAAAGGGTATCGGTATCAACAGCCAAGCACTGCTCCGGCGGTAGGTCATTCGGTTTTCTTTTCTCCATAATCGTCCTCCTTTTTTCGATTACAATGATCCCTTACGATTTGTAGAAGAAGGTTTTCAACAAAAACAATGAAAACGGTCTTGAGGTCAGGAGGTATTGAAATAACAAAAGAACTCTAATGGGGCCATTTCCTACGCCAGAACGGTTCTGCCGTGTATTTCAGGCTGCTGCTGTGCAGCACTTCGATTATGGGCGCGCTTCTGTGGTCATCGCACACTGTCCAGAATTCCTGTATAACTCCCCATAGAGGTTATGAATTTGTCAAGGTACTAAAAGAGCGTAGGGATCATCCGGTATTACCAAATGATCCGATACATCCTATAAATAGGCGGGGAAGAAAGAACTTCTGCAAAGAGGAAAGAAAATTTAAAGAAAATCTAAAAATCAATATATAGAATGTTTGAATTGACAAGCACTATATATTGTGTTAGAATTGCAATGTAATTGATTTTTGTGCGTTGCCCGTCAGGGTACACAGGCTTTAGGGCTTGTGTTGCGGAGTAATGACTGCATTGCACACGCTGTTAATTTTGTACTTGTGTCAGTAGTATCACTGCGCCTTTTCAGGCCGGTATATTGCTGGCTTTTTTATTTTACGGGATTTACCCACCATTGCGAGAATGACATCGGTTCATAGGCAACTATGGACGCCAGGCTTTATGCCGTCTGTCATTCTCGCTTTTTTATTGCCTGTAAGCCTGAAAGGGCTTTAAGGATAAATCAAAACTGAGAAAGGCAGGTCATGTACATGAATGTGAAGCAGAAAAGAAAGCAGAATGGTCGGCGGGTCAAGCCGGCACACTCCACGGACTGGAAGATGAAGAGACAGGCAGTATCTTCGCTCCGGCCCCGAAATGTTGCACCAATGGCGAGGGCAGTTATTTTGCCCCGAAGATCACGAAGGGGGATTTGATATGTCTGGCAGCAATAGTGCTGAACGAAAGCGGCATGAACCGCTGGTGCTGGTAGAAACGGCAGATCTTTCAGAAGAAGACTGGCTGGATTACCGGCGCCGTGGAATCGGCGGCAGCGATGTATCGGCGATCTTTGGCACTTCTCCATTCCGGACAGCCAGGGATCTGTACTACGACAAACTGAACATAGCGTCAGTGGAAGATGATGAGGGCAACTGGGTTGCCATGGAAATGGGGCATTTGCTGGAGCCTCTGGTAGCAAAGATATTCGAGCGGAAAACCGGATATCGGGTCTACCAAATCAAAAAGATGTTCCAGCACCCCCAGTATCCTTGGATGCTGGCTGATGTGGACTACTTTGTGGAACTGCCGGATGGCACCACAGCGATCCTTGAGATCAAGACCACAAACTATAATGCCAGAGATAACTGGTGGATGAATGGGAAGGAGACTGTTCCAGTCTACTATGAATCTCAGGGGCGTCATTATATGGCAGTAACGGATCTTGACCGATGTTTCTTTTGCTGCCTGTATGGTAACAACGAGGAGGAAGTTATTATCCGGGAGGTCAAGCGTGATTTCGAGTATGAGGCTGAGATGGTCTTTTTGGAGCAGTATTTCTGGGAAAACCATGTGCAGCGCCATGTGCCGCCGCCCTATACAGAAAGTGGGGCCTTGATTATTGAGAGCGCACGCAAACACTTTGGCCCGGCAGATAAAAATGCCCCGGCCGTTGCACTCGACCTGGATATGACTGCAAAACTCATGCAGTATTTGCGGCTTTTGGATGAAAAGAAAAATGCAGAGGTGTACTCCAAAGAAATCGACAAGGATATTCAGCGTCTGAAGGCGCTGTTGATTGCGGAAATGGGTACCAGCTGCACTGCAGTCTGTGAGCAGGAGGGAGTGAACTATACGGTTACCTATACCCCTGTTCGCAAGTCCGTCATCGACAAGGATAACCTGCTTCGGTTGAAACTGGAGCATCCGGATATTTATGAGCAGTTTGTTACAGTATCCGAATCCAGACGGTTCAGTGTTAGAGCCTCGATTATGGAGGCCGCTTAGTGAGGTGAAAAAGGATGAATTGTATTGGTACCTACGACGGGACGATTTTTTATAATCCTGCCAATAAGTTTTGTATCATCAGTGTAAAAACCGCAGACCAGAGTGTGCCAGCTGAGGCCAGGTCAAACAGGCGGTACAAAGACCATTTGATCCGCTTTACAGCTGTGGGGGTATGAGATTCCACGGACAGATGCGGTAGAGTTGGAACTGGATGGTGAATGGGCAAAAGGCAAGTATGGTGTCCAGCTCCAGGTGGAGCAGTGGCGTGAAATTGTGCCCAGAACAAAAAACGGCGTAGAGGGCTACCTTGCCTCCGGGCTTATCAAAGGGATTGGTCCCAAAACTGCCGCAGACATTGTGGAGCGGTTCGGTGTGGACACATTGGATATTCTGGAACACCAGCCGGAGCGGCTGTTGGAGATCCGGGGCATTACGGAAAATAAATTGGAGGACATCAAAGCTTCTTATGCAGAAAACCGTATGCTCCAAGGAATTATGACCTTGCTGGCACCGTTTAAGATTACTCCCAAGACGGCATTGAAAATATATCAATATTTCGGCCCGACCAGCGTAGAGATTTTGGAAAAGAGCCCATTTGAGCTTTGCCAGATCTCCGGCTTTGGATTTCGGCGGGTAGATGCAATCGTACAAAAGAGCGGGGGCGATCTCCATGACCCCATGCGTATCAAAGGGGCTGTCTTTTGTGCGCTGGATGAGGGCAAGAGTAAACGAGGCCATCTGTACATCAGTTCTGAAGAACTGGAGAAATCAGCGCTGAAACTGCTCAATGAGAAGATACCTGTACCGGAGCTTCGCCTGCATCAGCAGGAAGTCAGGGATATGATGCAGGAAATGATCCTGAATGGAGCAATCGTTTCCGTGAAGGATAATATCTATCTTCCCAGAGTGTTTGCCCAAGAGGATGAAACGGCGCGCCGGATCGCCCAGCGTCTGGTCACCCAGATGCCAGTAGAGCATATTGCGCCGGTGCTGGAACAGGTCAAGGTTGAAATGGGACTGCGCCTGTCTGCACAGCAGGAGGCTGCGGTCTATGCAGCATTTAGGCATGGCTTGTCAGTGATTACGGGTTCTCCTGGTACTGGTAAAACAACAGTGCTGCGGACGATACTTGAGGTTTACCGGCGGCTGCACCCTGATGGCAAAATTGCTCTTATGGCGCCTACCGGTCGGGCAAGCCGCAGGATGTCGGAGAGTACTGGCTTTGAGGATGCCCGAACATTACACAGTGGTCTGGGACTGACCAGTGAAGAGGATGAGGGTAGCCGGAACAGAAAGTCAGAGCCACTGTCGGCCGATTTAATCATTGTGGATGAGTTTTCCATGGTGGATATGTGGCTTGCCGAGAAATTCTTTGAGCGCATGAAGGCAAATGCCAGAATCGTACTGGTAGGCGACCCAGATCAGCTTCCGAGCGTAGGAGCCGGAAATGTGTTTCGTGAGATCATCGAGACCAAAATCGTCCCAGTAACGGTGCTGGATCAGATTTTCCGTCAGTCGAAGGACAGTCTGATTGCCTATAACGCCAAATTTATCAACGAGGGCAATACCAAACTGTTTTATGGACCGGACTTTGTTTTCGTGTCTGGTGATAGTCAGGAAGACACCGCTGAAAAGATTACAGAACGGTATTGTTTGGAGATACAGGAGAGTGGCATTGAGAATGTGCAGATTCTTTCACCTTTCCGTTCAGAAGGCGCCGCGTCGTCGGAACAGCTGAATGAAACCATTCGTGAATTGGTCAACCCATTCCGCTCTGCGGAGGAGGAAATCAAGTTTGGCCCCAGGATATTCCGGGTCAATGACCGCATCATGCAGACCAAGAACACAGAAAAGGTCTCTAATGGAGATCTGGGCTTCATCCGGTATATTAAGGACACTGACCAGGGTAAAAAAATCGGCATGGATTTTGGCGCTGGCAGAACACTGGAATACGGCGTAGATGATTTGAGCAATGTGGATCTGGCTTATGCTACTACGATCCACAAGGCTATGGGCTCTGAGTATGAGACCGTTATTATGCCGCTGCTCAAAGCGCACACCATCATGATGTACCGTAATCTGCTCTACACCGGAATCACGCGTGCCAAAAAGCGGGTGGTGCTGATTGGGCAGAAACAGGTATTGTTTATGGCAATCCATCGTAATGAGATCGGCAAGCGGAATACGCTGCTGGGTATGCGTATTCAGATGTATTTCAAAGCCTACGCAAAGAAAGCCGGTATCCCCATTCCGGCTGCGTTGGAAGAACAATTAAAGAACGCAAGTTAAAAAAGAGAGGTCAGATGCAGAAATAGCACTTGGCGTCTCCTATTTTTATGTCAGAAAGGAGTTTCCAACATGAACGCAAAAAAGTAATCCGATGCCTATGATGTACAAAACAATTCCGGCAGTGGCAGAACTGAACAAGGTGCCGGGCTTTGACCCGCTCAAATTTCTGCGCCATAAGGTATCCAGAAAGACCAATGAGGAAATGCTGCAGTTGGAATTGCCTTATCAGAAACTGTGGTTCCGTCTGCGTCACCCACAGGGCCGCATGAAACTGACTACCCTGCGGATCACGGAACAGCTTGCGATTATGGAGGCCAGAGTCTATCTGGACCGCAGTGATGCAGAGCCCATCAGCAGTTACATCTCGCAGCACAGTGCAGAAGAAGGTACTGACTATGTACAGGCTGCCCAGGATGAGGCATTGAGTGCTGCGCTGTCGGATGCCGGTTTCGGTCTGCAGTTTGCCGATGTTGCTGTTGACAGTACGGGCAAGGTGTTTGGAAGCAGTATTCCGCTTTCCGGGACGGCTCCTATCCAGCAACCGATGCCAAATGCGGCGCAGAGGCCCGTAGAAGCCCCTGGAGCGGCGCTGCGGCAATCTGGCGGGGAAGTTCATGCCCGGCCGGAAAGAGCGCCTCAGAACGCCGTAGAGGGCCGTAATGCTCCTGCTCGTCCGGCGCCTATTCAGAAACCTGCGGCAAAGCCGGTTCAGAATGAACAGCCCCCGGTTTCTCCGGTACAGCCAGTTGTCCAACAGATGGTTGCAGAAGAGAAGGAGAATATGGATACACTGCCTGCCGGCAAGGTAGAGGAGAATGCTCCCAATATGGAGCTGCCGGTACCGAGCCGCGAGGTTACATTGGATAGCAGTCCAAAACAGGATGATGCGTCTGAGCAGCCGGCCGCCTCCGTATTCCAATCGGATGAACCGGAAGAACTGCCTGTGGCGCCCGTTGTCCAACAGGAAGCACCCGATCAGCCTGTGGCGCCTTCTTATACGGAGAGCACTCCGGTAGAAGACATCTTGAAGGTAATGACCTTTGAAGAAGCGCAGAATGTGGTGGTGGATAGCGGTCTGAGCAAAGGAAAGACCATGGCAACTGTTGCCAAGGAGCGTCCGGTGAGTCTGAAATTCTACCTCACCCCAGGCAACAAGAGCACCAACAATATCGTTCGTGCTGCGGCGCAGATCATGCTCGATGGTATGGCCGCACAGAAAGCCGGATGATAAGCAGCCCCATCTATGGGGCCAGGAAGGGAGGGAGAACAGATGGACTCATATCCAGGAGATTTTCCGTTCGGTATTATGGATGTAGTGGAACTTCTACATCTACGAATCAGACGCCGACAGGCAAACAGTGTATATGTGGATTGCCCGTTTTGTGGTGACCGCCGCGGTAAGATGAATGTGAATTTCGTCAAAAATGTCTGGCGGTGCAATTATTGTGATGAGCATGGCGGTATGCTTGCGCTTTATGCGCGGCTAAACAATACGACTACATCCGATGCGTATTGGGAAATAGGAGAAGCCCTGTGCAACGATTTTCACAGGGAACGGCCGAACTCTGGATATGAGATGGCAGGAAACCAGCAGGCTGGCACTGGGTCCCCGGTTTCGGGGTAGCTCAGACCGACCTTGCGGGATATGAGAGGAGGGGCGAACTAAAAACAGTGCAGCAAGCAGAACGGGCCAGCGGACAGGAAATTCATCAAACGCTTTCGCTGCTGCTCGCTATGCTGCCTCTTCAGCCTGCCCACCGCAACCATCTGCACTCCCCAAAACGGGGACTGTCGGATGAACAGATCGACCGGATTGGGTTCAAGAGTACTCCACCCCCATTCCTTTGCCGCTCCATTACCGAGCGGCTGATGAAACAGGGATGCAAGGTGGAGGGGGTGCCCGGCTTTTATCTGGATGACAGCGGGCGCTGGACCATGAACTTCTACCGAAAAAACGCAGGGATTTTGATTCCGGCTGTGGGATACGACGGTATGATACATGGCCTGCAGATACTTTTGGATAGTCCGCTCAAGCAAAAAGATGATCCGCCGGATAAGTCAGGAGCCAAATACATCTGGTTTTCGTCCTCGTCCAAAAATATGGGCGTCACATCCGGGAGCCCGGTACATTTTATCGGCAATCCATCTGCCCGTGTGGTCTATGTCATTGAGGGACTGCTGAAAGCAGACATCTCACACTGCCTGACAAACCGGACTTTTGCGGCGATTGCCGGCGCAAACAACACAAGCCAGTTGGATACGCTGTTTGCACTGTTGGCACAGAATGGCACTGAGGAGATCATTGAGGCTCATGATATGGATAAGTACAGTAACCAAATGACCTCCAACGGGGCATCTAAGATCTATCTGATGGCCCGGAAAAATGGAATGGCATGTCGTCGGCTGACCTGGAATCCGAATTATAAAGGGTTTGATGATTGGCAGCTTGCCCTTCGGGAGAAAGAGCAGAAGGAAAAGGAGGTGGAGAGAATGAATTTTAAGCAGCAATATCTGTGCGGTAAGTGTGATTTTACCTACATAGATGGCTGCGTCGAGCTTTGGCACACCAGAGCGGAGAAAGATTTGGACCTGACAGAGTATCTGGGGCTGACAAAGGAAGAGTATCAGATATTTCTTGCTCAGGGCAATCAGGCACTGAAGGATCTTCTGGACAGCCAGAGAGTTTCACGGAGATTTTGCATTTACCAGCTTTGCCTGGGTGAGACACAGACGGTACCTTTCGCGTTCAAGCAGCTGGATGCGCTGCGTAAGGCTGGATATGAACAGCCGCCTGCCGCTGCCTATCAGACGGTATGGATCGCAGAGGTCTGTTGCCCAAAGGGGCAGAATGACATGGAAGTGCTGGGGCGTCTGTTCCTGGACTTTAATGAGCATTTACCGGAAGATTACAGAGGCCGTCCGTTGGCTCCATCTGATGTGGTGGAACTGGACTGCCAAGGCAAACGCACATACTTCTATGTGAATGACTGCCGGGATTTTGTGCCGGTACGCTTCTCCCCATTCTTGTGTAAAAGACTTCCGGAGCCTGCTCAAAAACAGGAATGAAGGGATAGGGGTCAGATGCGTATTGCAGAAAAGAAGAAAAGCGAGATTACAGCACTGTATGAGCAGTGTTCCAACCTTCCGGCAGATGTCAGAAAGTTGTCTGGAGAATGGCTACTTTACCGTAACGGTACCTCCACCCTGGAATATGAGCAATCAAAAGACTGCGCAGGAGGTGCAGGACAAAATCAAGGAATGGTCAAGGCAGTATACTGGCGTGGTCTGCTACTGTTTTGACAGCTTCAGCACGCTTTTATATGTGCTGTGAGTAACACACAATGGCATGGAAAAGGTCATAACGGCCTGCTCCATGCCTTTTTTGCGAAAGGAGATTTTACAATGGGTGTTTTTCAGAAATAGCAATGGAGCAGCAAAACAGTATGTTCGATTCGTCTGCAGCCTTTGAGGATGATGAAGCCTTTGAGCTGGAAGGAGATGGAATCTTTGCCTGTGCCGCCTGTAGGTACAGACACTGTCCGGTATTGGCTGCATCGGTTCTGCCGGTGAGACTGCTTCGGCTGATGCAGAGGAGGAACCTGTGGATGAAGTAGCGTCTGATGAGGAAGAGAAGTCTGCTGAGGAGGGGAATTCGGCACAACCGCCTGCCGCAGAAGATGAAGAAAAAAAGCGTGCGGAGCATGAGGCGGCTGAAGCCCAGCGCAAAGCGGAATTTGACGCCAAACAGCAGGAGAAGAAAGCCGCGGAGCAGGAGCAGATCGCCCGTCTGGAAGCGATGAGCGATGAAGAAGTGATCGCAGCCTCTACCCAGAGGGTAAGTACCGATGTGGAAAAACTGACACGGCGCAATATGAAGGAATGTGTGTCCGAGCATATCCAGATGCTCTGTATGGAAGATACGGCGTTTGCCCGTCTGACGATGCATCCGAAAAAGAACATGATCCGCTGTTTCCAGTACATCAACCGAAAGGCATGGGATTATGTGCAGGATGAACTAAAAGCAAGCGGAACCCGCCCTGGTCCCGGACAGCAGACATATGGCTGCGATGTGCCGGATGATATGTGCTATCAGTGGGCGGAAGATTATTTCCGTGACCCTGATGCCAAGGAAGACCATGAGGATGAGGAGAAGTTTGTTCCCAAGCCGTATGCTGGGAAGTCCTCTGCAAAGAGCAAACCCAAGAAGGCGGCAGAGAAGAAAAAGACGGAACCCAAGCAGGAGGAAAAAAAGCCTTCTCAGGATGGGCAGATGTCACTGCTGGATTTTGGGATGGCAAAGGCAGGCTGAGCCGGCAAAGGAGGAAAAATACAGAATGATTGCTTATAAGGGCTTTCGCCCTGGGCTGATATGCCGTGGCTATCAGTTTGTGATGGGGCTCAATACGACTGAAAAAGCAAATTGCAGGGAAAATGGATTTCACTGCGCGGAAGACCCGCTTGACTGCCTTAGTTATTATTCCAGCCTGGAGCATTCGGAATATTATATTGTCAACGCCGGCGGCGACATTGATGAAGATGAGCATGACTCCAAAATCGCCTGTACGGAGCTGACTGTGATTAAGCGGCTAACCAAAGAGGAGCTGTTTTTACATGGTTTGGCCTACATGGTAGATCACCCGCGCAGGGTGTGGAGCTCCCATGTGACAGCCAACCGGGCAATGGCGAACTGTGGTTATGCGGTGGTACGGGGCAAAGACCCCGTTGCCACCGGCATACTGGGAGACATCCTTGCTTTTGCGAAGGAAGCGCCGGATTCGGAAAGCATCGTACAGGTTGCGGTGGGCCGGATTGACGGTGTTATATTGCTGCCGGATGTGTGGTATGGCGTAGATTTGACAAAGAGGATGGTGAATTGAGATGAAAAAAAGAGCCCTGATGGCACTTCCCAAGCTGACAGCGACGGATGAAATGAAGCAAATCGCGGCTTCAGACCTGCCAAGAAAGGAAAAAACGGATTACGGATATGTTCGGGAAGTCTGTGAGTATTATACCTATCTGAGATGTATCAAACAGGATGGGATATTGAAGGTGGCTTTCTTTTTCCCGGAGCATCTTCGCCTGGATGGGAATAATCCGGCCTATGAAGTGTATCTGGATAAAGAAAAGCGGCAGTTTATTACCTATAACAGCCTGATACAGAAATGGTGCGAATCCAAGCTGGACAGGCTGGAGTTGAAGCATTGGTACTGGTATACAAAAGCCTACTGGATTAGCGAGGAAGATGAGACATCTATACAGGCATATCTGAACATTGATAAAAAAGCGGTAGAGGCCATCCTACAGTTTCAGCGGGATGTGCGCGATGAACAGCTTGAACAGCGGCACCGGCGGGAAACTGATCCATGGGATAAAGATATGGAACAGGTGCCGGAACTTCCGAAGGACTGGAGCCGCTGGGTGGATAAGGTTGCCATCCGGCAAAATTACATTTACTACCACTACAAAAAGGGCGGCGCCAAAACAGGCTACTGTACCTACTGCGAAAAGGAAGTGCCGATCAAGGTGCATCCCCATCATAATCAACAAGGCCGCTGTAGCTGCTGCCGACATCCGGTGGTATTCAAAGCCTATGGACGAGCGGGGTATATGCAGACAGAAAAACATTTTGCCTACCTGATCCAGCGATGCAAAGACGGTTTTGTAGTTCGTGAATTTCAGGCTGACCGGACATATGGGAAAGAAAGCCTTCCAAACTCCAAGCTTTATTGTCAGGAAATCCGGCGCACGATTTATGACCGGGAAAGAAAACCAAGAACCTACTATTGGGGTCTGTATAAACAGCGAAATATGCGCTGGATTTCTGGAAGCCCTTGTTCTTACAGTTGGTCTGGTTCACATGATGGATGGGTCTATGGAAAAACGCTGCCAACTCTGGAACAGAAGGAACTTCGATGCACAGGGCTGGTCAACTGGATTCGGAAGCAGAAAAGTGTTGACCCGGAAAAATATCTGGCAGTGCTTGAACGGATACCGCAAATGGAGCAGATCAGCAAGGTGAACCTGCCGAAGCTTACCAAGGAATGTTTCAGTTCCTGCGGAACAGTCAGTGAACTAATCAAAAACCATAGTGCCGGGAGTCTGATTAAAGCTCTGGGCCTTGACAGCAGGAGGTTTCAGCGACTTCGGCTCCATAATGGAGGCTGTGATCTGCTGCGGTGGCTGCAATATGAAAAGGGCACCGACAGGGAAATCCCAGATAATGTCCTTTTGTGGATGTGTCAGCAGAACATTAGCCCCAGGGATGTCCAGTTCATTGCTGACCGCATGAGCATGGTGCAGGTCTATAACTATGTACGGCGTCAGATGCCATCCTTCCGGCGAAACAGCCATGAGGTACTGCGTACCTGGGAGGATTATCTTTCCATGGCAAAGAAATTGCACATGAATGTATATGATGAGATCGTATATCGCACCAGAAAACTGCGGCGGCGCCACGATGATCTGGTGCTCAAATGTCAGGAGAAGGATATTGAACTGCAGGCCGAGGAGATGGAGGAGAAATTCCCCCATGTTAATGCCATCTGTCAGGAAATCAAAGCGAAATATGAGTACGCCGATGCGGATTATATGGTAGTGGTGCCAGACGGTATTCTGGACATTATTACCGAGGGGCGTGCGCTCCATCACTGTGCAGGCAGCAGTGACCGCTACTGGGACCGGATTGAGCGGCGAGAAAGCTTTGTGGTGTTTCTGCGTAAAACGGCTGATCCTTTCCATGCCTATTACACGCTGGAAGTGGAGCCGGATGGAACAGTGAGGCAGAAACGGACGGAATATGACCGGCAGAAGAAGGACATTGAGCAGGCGACCGAGTTTCTGCAGAAGTGGCAGCGGGTGATTACTGCCAGGCTGACAGAAAGCGACAAGGCGCTGGCTGCGGAAAGCCGGATTCTTCGTGAGAAGGAATTTATCCAGTTGAAGAAGGATCGTGTCATCATCCATACCGGTCATTTGGCAGGAAGGCTTTTGGCGGATGTGCTGATGGCAGACCTGATGGAAAACACGGATAGCATCCAGTCTCCGGTATTGGCTGCTGCAGCGTGACAAAATGAGAATGGCCGGGCGTCCTTGAGGGCGTCCGGTCATTGATGAAGAAGGAAGGAGCAGAGCATGAAACAAATTGGAAATCTGGCAGTGGTTTGCGCCAGGCGACAGGATGTGCTGCTGCAGGTTGGCAGTGAAAAGGTATGTGTCCATGTGGGAGCCGGGCCAGAGCGGAATACGCTTCACGCAGCGTGGAATGATGATGACGCCATTCAGCGTATTGTCCATGAATTGAATTTTGGCAGGTATGCAGCCGGCAGAAATGGGCTTCATACCGCACAGCAGGATTGCCCTGTGGGGCGGGGAAAGGAGAAAATCGCATGATCAAAAATCTGAATCAGCTGCGCAGGACACTTCGGGAAGGGACACAGTTGGAGATATTGGATCACTGTCGGCCGGAGTGTATTGGGCAGATACGGAACATTACGCTGGTAAACACGCAGGGCTTTTATAGTACCGTAGCGAATCAGCCGGATGCGTCTGCCAACAGAGGCAACGGCGGCCGCGGCCCGATCCTTTGGTGGGGCAGAGCCGCCCACTGGCAGTTTGCAGACGGTGTTTGCAGTGTTTTCGACAGTGAACAGAAGCATACGGAAGAAGAACTGGTTATGTCCTTCCGGGTACTTGAAAAGGAGGCAGCATAATGGAACGGAATATTTTTGAAAAGCAGAGGGAATTGAATGACCGGCTCAACCGCTATCGGGATGAGTATTATAACCGCAACGCTCCCAGCGTGTCAGATGAGGTGTATGACAGACTCTTTGACGAGTTGAAAGAGCTGGAACAGGAAACGGGAATCCAAATGGCAAATTCGCCAACCCAGACAGTAGGCTATCCTGCAGTGAGCAGGCTGGAGAAAACCAGACATGAGATCCCGCTGCTGTCTTTGGATAAGACTAAGAGCAGTATGGATCTTCTGAATTTCATGGGTGAGCAGCAGGTGATGCTGATGCTCAAACTGGATGGCTTGACTGTAAAGTTGACCTATGAGAATGGAGAACTTCTGGAGGCGGCTACCCGTGGTGATGGTGACGAAGGGGAGATCATTACCCATAACACCCGAGCCATCAGCGGTATCCCTTCCCACATCACCTACAAAGAGAGACTGGTTGTGACGGGTGAGGGCTTTATCAGACCCAGTGATTTTGAGGAACTGAAGACCAGCCTGCAGGACAGCAGCGGTAAGCCCTATAAAACCGGCCGCAATCTGGCTGCTGGTTCCATCCGTCTGATGGATGCCAAGACATGCCGGGAGCGTCGGCTGGTTTTCATGCCGTTTGGTGTGCTGGAGGGCTTTCCGCACCTGACCCGGAAAGTCAGATAAGCTACGGGAATTGCGTGCGTTGGGGTTCCAGCCCTGTAAGGTATCTGGTCACAAAGCAGAAACTGACGCTGGAAAATGTGGAAGCCGGTATCTATCAGCTGCGGCAATATGCCACTGACAAAGGATATCCCCATTGACGGTATCGTGGTTTCGTTTAACGACATCGCCTATGCCCAGAGCTGCGGCCGCACCGGACATCACTATAAGGACGGTCTGGCCTATAAGTTTGAAGATGACCTGCATGAGAGCCTGCTGCAGTACATCGAATGGACACCGGGCAGAACCGGAGAGATTGCTCCGGTAGCAGTGTTTACGCCGGTGGAAATCGATGGCTGTGAGGTCAGCAGGGCCAGTCTGCACAACCTGTCCTTTATTGAGGATCTGGAACTGATGGCTGGAAACCGGATTCTGGTAAGCAAACGAAACATGATTATCCCCCACGTGGAGGAAAATCTGGACAGAGGCGGCTTCTCTATGGTGGATACGATTCCCCATGTTTGTCCCTGCTGTGGACAGCCTACCCGCATCCATGAATCAAGTGGAAAGGGCGAAAATGGCGAGAATCGCATCATCAAGACGCTGTACTGTGATAACCCTGACTGCGAGACACGTCGGCTGAAAAAGTTCGTCCATTTTGTCAGCCAGAAGGCGATGGACATTGAAGGGCTGTCGGAGGCTACATTGGAAAAATTCATCGGTCAGGGATTTATCCATAGTTATCTGGATATTTACCGTCTGGATCGTTACCGGGCTGAAATCGTCCGCATGGATGGATTTGGTGAAAAGTCCTGGCAGCGCCTTTGGGACGCTATCCAGCAGAGCCGGAATACCACCTTTGAACGGTATCTGATTTCTATGGACATCCCTATGATCGGCAACACTGCCAGCAAGGTATTGGGTCGTGTGTTCCACTATGATTTGGATGAGTTTCGGGATGCGGTCTATGGCGGCTATGATTTCCGGCAGCTTCCGGATTTCGGGGAGATATTGCATAACAATATCCACGACTGGTTCTGTGTAGAAGATAATTTTGTATTTGGGAGGAGTTACAGACTATGATGAGTATTCAAAAGCCTGCTGTGGCAGAACACAGCGAAGACAGGGTGCAGGATAATCCCTTTGTAGGAAAGACTATCGTAGTTACCGGCAAGGTGGAACCCTACACCCGGGACGGAATCAATGACCTGATCGAATCACTGGGCGCCCATGCCGGCAGCTCGGTGTCCAAGAAGACGGATTATCTGGTCTGCGGCGAAAATGCCGGCAGCAAGTTGTCCAAGGCCAGGGATTTGGGCGTTACGGTGCTGTCACCTGCGGAGTTCTTCAGCATGGCCGGCGCTGAGTAAGAAAATATAGCATACCATCGGTATGCTGTCAGTTGATCAATGGGGAGAGAGCCATGTTGCGGCTCTCTCCCCATATCTTTTATGGAAGATTTCAAGTAGGAGGAATTTTAATGCATATCGACAGGATACCGGTTTACCGGGTATATCAGAGGGCTATTGATTTGGAGCTTTACCATGCCTTTGCCGAATTGGTAGTACAGACTTCTCAGGACGATACGGCGGGAAGGACTTACCGACAAACAAGGGCGATGCAGATATGGCAGGTGGAAACGGATGTGTCCGGCTATTTTGAACCATATCATCTGCGTTATCCTGGCGAGGTGTTGGAGCGGTTTGAGGAAAAACTGGGCAATGATGTCCGAGTTCTCCGCGCTCTGGCTCTGGCGCTGGGAAATACCTGTGCGATCCAGTCTGACAATATGTTTGTGGGAAATCAGCGGGGAGCATTCCTCCAGAAATTGCGGCGGTCTGCCGGAGAAGATGTGTACCTGCAGGGCGCTCTGTATCTTTTGGAAACGGACGCTGCCCGGCGGCATGACCTGCTGGATGAGCTGGCGGCAAAGGTATATGTCAGAACGGAGGAGGCTTTGTTTGTACTGTCGTTGTTTGATGATAGGGAACATGGCTATGAGGTAATACATACCCAACTCAGTCATCTATTCACACAAAATCGGACACTTTCACTGGTATATGATTTTGGTGTGTTGGAATGGTTCATCCGGTTCTATGCAGAGCAGGCAAAGAAATACCGCGGAAAAGCCGACCTGGTGCTGCGCACGCTAATGAAACTGCCGTATATGAATATGAAGCCCGACAGCCGCGAATTTTCGGTTTTGACTAAAGCAGGGTATCGCTGCGATGAAATCATTTTGGCAAACTCTCTCGCTGTATGGGCGGACAGGCTGCCGGACCGGTTGAGTTCCAAGAGCATCACTGCCGAGAAAATCGCAACAGCGTGTGGGAGGATGCTTCTGAATGCTCCAAGGGATCTTTCGGAAGAATTTTACGAGTATCTTGGCTGGCTGTTTCGGTTCTATAACAGCTTTACGGTCAAGTACGAAGGATTTCAGGGACTCTGGGAAGCGGTTCAATATGGTTTGAACCCCACAGCGCCGAAAACACTGTTATGGATGAATCAAACGATACAGAAGGATTTTCCGTATCGCTTTGATGTGTTTGATTCTCAGTACGATGATTTGGCGAAGAAACTGGAGCGGGATAACTATATGGAGTTGTTTACCCTGCAGATGCTGCATTCCAGGCAGGCGATCCCTTTGAAACAGTGGCTTTCCAGATACCAAGAACTGACCGGAGCCGATTATGGAGAATATTTCAGAAGCTGCCGTAAAAACAGTAGGCGGGCGTTTGCATTTCTGGTGGAGAAGAAAGAGATCGATTTGTGGGAGTTTTTTGAGCAGCACCATCAGAATGGTGAATACGCACCACAGCTGAAGTTGCTGAGGGAGTATGCTCTGACGATTTCAAGCTGGAGGTGTTTCAGATTTGTGGAGAGACTGTTGGCTGAGTACACTTTTCCTCAGCTTCAAACGATTTTTGGCGAGCGGTTTTACTTTCACGAATGCTTTGTCAGGAGTGAGGGGTATTACAGCAGAAGGGAATATAAAACATACATCAGCCGTTCATTCCTATCTGCAGATCAGCATCGACAGCTCTATGACTGGGTGGAGCGTTCAGTTTTCCAGAATGAGCCGGAAAAATATGAGGACTTCGTTTTAAGTGCCTTAAAAGCACCGGAGATCCAACACCTTTATGATAAAAAAGCGCTGGCAGCGGTGTTGCGGCAGTTTTTGCTCCACAGCGAGTATAACGGCTATGAAATCAACCGGCTGAAGGAAACATTCTATTCCAAGGAAGAGTTGGAAGATGAGCGCAGAGCCGAAGCTGAGAGAAAGAAGCAGGAAAAACGACTGGAGCAGGAAAAACGGACCATACAGAAACGGGAAAAGCTGCAGCAACTTTATAACGGCAGCGCCGAATCTCTGGTTAAATTCATTGGGGGATATTATCATCAGGACGAGAAGAACGAGGTGCTGAATATGGCGTTTGACAAGCTGGTGGAATGGCCTGTCGGTTGTGTACGGACGATGGAAGCCAAAGGCGCACATGCCTTTTTTGAACTGTGTGGTGAACTGGTAAAGTCTGAACCCCGGCCAAGGCATGAGATTTTGAATATGGTACTGACACTGATTGGAGGTGAAGCAGCATGAGAAATACATTAAAACATCTGACCCTATTGACCAGAATGAAAGATGACGGATTGCTCCCGGTGCTTACAGGCAGCTTTTCAGAGGATGCCATAGAGCAGGCATGTGGACAGGTGGAGACACTTCAATTACAGAAACGGCTGCACATCCGAAAGACAAAGCGGATACAGGAAGAACTGATTCGGGTGCCGAACTTTGCAGCGCTCTATGGTGTGTTGTGCAGGCAGGAGATTGGCGATGAAGAAATTGCTTCAGTCTTAGAGTCAGCAGACGGGTATGGAGAGAAACTGACAGCGTATCCCCAAGAGCAGGTGCTGGCAGTCATGAAATTGGAACTGTTGCCTTCCCTGCGGTTTGAATACCTGAAATACTATTTTCCCTTTGTGATGTATGAAGAAGAGGAGCAGGTCATATTGGATAACCTGCAGACTTTTCCCATTGCGGAGTGGAAGGGACTTTCCATGCTGACGGAGCACCAGCGGGATATGATGCGGCAGCCGTTTCTTGGCTCGTATCTGTTTTTCTGGCATCAAAATGAACGGAAAGCTCTGGAACTGTTGGAACAGAATCGTCCGCTCCAGAGAGTCTGCATCTTGCTCTATCGGTATGGTGTGCGGCTGTTTCTGTCAGTAGAACGCCTGAAAGATCTCCGGTGGATGAAAATGACCGATGTGGGAAAATTCCGCCGGCTGTTGGCTGTATTTGAATATGACGCAGAGGATTTGTCTGCTTTTTTTGACCTCTGGCTGGACAACCATGCCGGACAATATGACCTCAACTGGTTTATCTCCCAGCCACATCCTTTGAGCAAGGAACGGAGGGAAGAAATTTTATGCAACCAACTGAGTTATCTGAATGCTCTGTATGCCGGCAGGCTCCATCTGGATTTTAATGCTGTCCGGCAATTCCAGTTTTCAATTCTCATTTATGCGGTGGAGCATAGAAAAAAGCATTTTTTGGAATTGGTGGATCAGAACAGTGAAGTGTTCCTGTCCTTGGGGCGATACTCTCTATTGTTTGAGCCGGGCTTTTGTGAGCACTGTAACATCAATTCCCTGACGCTGAAGAATTTGAAAGCCAGCGATTCTGTGAACCGCAGCGACAGCTTTTTTACGCTTCTGGAAGAAGGGCAGCAGTACACCTTTGAGGAAATGTATCAGCTTTGGCATCAGAAAGAGGTTTATGTCCGGTTATACACTATGCTGACACCTCTTTCCATAGATCAGCGTTTGCTGACACTGCGGCAGCTGATAAAACGGGATCTGGTCAGCCAGTATACAGGAGATGCAGAGTTGGAGCAGCTTGGAAAATGTCTGTTGGAAAGGCCGTTTAGCGAATGGTATCGGGGTTCATTTGGACATATCTGTGGGCTGACCCGGCGGATTGCCATGGGGCTGCTGCAACACTATACGCAGCTGCAGGCATTCATACCGGATTTCACTACAGAGTCGGATGCGGTATTTGCCCTCAATAATATGACGGCTCTTCTGGAAATGACGGATTGGAAGCAGGTGCGGAAAGATATTCTGACAACAGATGCAGACTGGCTGGATCTAAAAGAAAAACTGGCATTTTCAGACGATTTTGTGGAGCAGAACCGGGAGACTGTCACGGAATTTTTACTGCAGGGCGGCGCGGCTATGGTATGCGCTCTCTATGGGGAACTGGACGGGCAGGAGCTGGCTGTTGAAGCGCTGCGACGGATTGTACAGGCTGAATTGATGGGCCAGTTCTATAAACTCAAATATTTTGCCGGTGACCTGCAGCGTGAGATTCGCTACCCTGTCAGCGAGATGCAGGAGAGCCTCTGGAAGAAAAATCTTTCGTTGGCGCGAGGTGCATTTTTGGCAGGGGAGGAGGATGATTTTTACCACACGCTGCAGCTTGGCGAACTTCCTCATAGTACCTGTCTGTCTTACCGTACTGGAAGCCAGAGGGAGTGCCTGTTAGCTGCCTTCGACTCTAATAA
>ENA-OQHL01000663-OQHL01000663.1-human-gut-metagenome-genome-assembly--contig:-NODE-663-length-22376-cov-5.769248_pt1 | contig 22376 bp, 19 predicted proteins | sample MGYA00242565_ERZ504723 | MGnify/ENA primary metagenome ERZ504723 (study PRJEB26092, sample SAMD00036211) | human gut metagenome | host: Homo sapiens | study: EMG produced TPA metagenomics assembly of... | reverse complement strand
AATGCAAACTATACTTATGGATATTATTATAAATAAGAATAAAATACGCATTTTTTCTTTATAGGACAGTTTCTTTATTTGACTGTAAAGCATGGGGACAGTACAAGCAAAAGTAACCAATATATTACCTCGTTCATTAAAACAAAATAACCCCATAAAAGCTAATGCCAATAATAGTATCTTCTTTTTTCTATTTATTTCTGAAGATATAATAAACAAAATAATAATCATTACTATCATGGCATTTGCCAAGGGATGTCCATACAAAGCCGAAGCTCTGAAAGACCACGAATCTCCCGACGAATTAACAAATGCATAAGAATCTTCCGAAGCAAAAAGCACAGTATTGGTAAACCGTTCGAATAAGGCAATCCCTATTTCCACAGCGAAAAGTAAAAAAACAATATTTCTCAATTTATCACGTTGCGACTTAGATATAAACTCCAAAGAATATGCCAAAAGGTATGGAAGTATATAAAAGACAAGGATATCTTTGAACATATCTTGATTTAACAGTGATTTTATCAAGAAAGCCAAACACCCACATAATAATATTAAAACTATATATTTACTATTATACGAAGCTCTTAATCCATTAATAAAAATTTTGTAAATAAAATACACTACAAATGGTCCAAAAGAAACTGTAGTCACAACATTTCCCAAACCCAAATTATTAGCTAAATTTGAATTCAAGAATAAGATTGCCAATATTGCAATCACAAACAAACCAGTTTCAATATGAGTCAACTCTTTATTTAGCATGCCCCACTCTTTCTCTTATAACACTCATAACATATTTTCTTTCTCTATTCTCTAACCCATAAAAATATATCGAAAGCCCAGTAGAAATCACACAGCTTACTCCTACTAGCATAAACCTCAACAATGATAAATCCAAGAAAAAATAAACGAATAATGGTAAAATAACAGATAATGACATAACCCCTATTATTTTTAGTATTACCTCCTTAAAATAGTCATACATATTGAGAATTATCAAGTTCTTCAACAGATATAAACGCACTATTTGTGCACATAAACTAACGAGTATATTTACTATAAACACTATTTCCGGAGCAGAGATAAATAATAAGCATATATAAGACAATGGAACGATCAATAATAATATACCTCCAACACATATTTGATACATACGAATTTTCCCTGTTGCTTGCGCAGAAATAATTAAAGAATTTGCCATACAATCAATCATTGTAGATATTAAAACTAACCGTGTAAAACTTACAGTATGTTCAGGAACGACTTTAAGCCACCATCCTAAAATTTGTTGCATTTCAATCATTAAAGGTAATGACACAAAAAACAACAGTAAGAATGAGTATTTCGCACTTTTAAATATCAACTGATGCATATAGCCCAAATCTTTATTAGCATAAGATTTTATAATCTGAGGATTTAAAGCTGTTTGAAAATTTGTTGAGAAATTACTTATAGTTCCCTGAACTTGAACTGCAATACCTCGAGCTGCATTAACCGCAGGTCCAAAAAATATATTTAATAAAATATTTAAGCCTTGTACTACCCCCAAAAAGGAAATACTACCTACTAAATTCCATCCAGCAAAACCTGTCATTTCTTTCAGCAACTTCTTATTCAAAGCTAATTGGAAAAGTGTCTCTTTAAAATGTCGTCTACAATAATTACTATAAATAAATCTTATTAATAACTGCACGCAGAATATTAATACAGCATATAACTTTAATTTGTCTATATCACCAAGTACCAAAATATAAACAATCAATAATTTCAATATTACCTCTAATACTGATATATAAGCAAAAACTTTCATCCTTTCATGTGCAATAATACAAGCATTATATGGCACACTCATGACTAATACAATCATTGATAATATAGAAAACTGATATACCCATAAAGCTGCATCCATTCTTGAATCAGGAATAGTCATATATGAATATATAAACCACATCCCTACAGTTTCAGCTAATATCAAAATAAAAATAGAAATCAAGGCATGGATTATAATACTTGCGTTAAAAACTTTTCGCATTTGATCTACATTTCCCTCTTTTCCTAATTCGAACGTTAAATATCGTTGTGTAGAAGTTGCCATTGCACCATTCAAAAAAGAGAACATAGAAACGACTCCTCCTACCACATTGTAAATACCAAAATCTTCTATGCCTAATGTACTCAAAACTATACGAGAAGTATACAAACTTACTATCATCATGAAAAACATGCGAAAGTAAAGTAATAATGTATTTTTAGCTATACGCTTATTATTTTCAATTGAATTAGACATTCTCAGAGTATATATTTTCTTTATAGAGCCGATTTTCCTCAATCACTTATAGACAACAGATGCTAAATCCCTGACACAAGGAGAATACCAATCATTTCTACTCCCCTATCAGTTCCACATATCCCACCGGCATATCCGCACAAGCACACCCCAGCATATTCAACCGAACAGCAATCTTACTTCTACCATCTATCGTAACAAGTTCTCCTACAAGCCCTGTCAAGGGACCTTTAATGACACGCACTTTCTCACCACGTGCCAACGGAGCACTATTCATACAGATTGCCTCTTCGGAATAGTCAAGCATAAAACGGAAACGAGCCATTTGTTCATCAGGAATGATAGTCGGACTGCTCTCACCGCGCATTACCATATACCGACTAACGGTAGAAAAGGAAAGAACCTCTTTACGTTCTTTAGGATCAGCATGTACAAAAACCATCATAGGAAGCAATACGGATTCAACCACTTTACGGCGGTCGCTCCATTGATGTACCTCTTGCTGGACCGGTACAAAATTTTCAATCCCCATTTTGTCTAAACGTTCGGCTACTTTCTTCTCATGATGCATACGAACCAGAGCAACATACCAGCGTTTAGAGTGTGCTACGCCTTCCCCTGTCCCAATATTAGGCCCAGCACTTAAAGTTTCTTTCGTTAGAATCATACTTTTTTACCCCTTATGTTTCCGTTACTTCTTAGGTAACGGATAAGGTACTCATTCACAGAAAAACAGATGAAAGCAGAAAAACATGGACAGGAACTGCCTACAAAGATGTTTTTCTAACCTACGCGAAGGGAAAAGCATCTTTGGAAACAGAGTACAGGAATTTCAGGCATGATCAAACAGAATCATCATGTCCTGATATATTTTTGTTGCATATTTCAACAAATCAGAAAAAAAAGAAGATTTTACTTGTTTACTATTTGTATTTTTGCATATCTTTGCACCGAATAATTATCCGTTACCTAAGAAGTAACAGACACATTTCGCCCTTGATTTCTAATACTTTATCGTTAGCTTTCAACCTAAACGATAGTTCCTAATGTAAGATAAATTCCCTTTATTTACCTCTGTGCGTTCTCTTAGCTCAAAACCCTTCAAATAGATTTGCGTGGTTTTTATAGATTTATGTCCCAATGATTCACTAATCATTTCAATTGGCACTCCACGATACTTGGCTGTAGTCGCCCATGAATGACGAAGTGTGTAAGAAGAAACGGGAGATTTCAACCGCAGAGCTCTTGCCAACTCCTTCAAACTATTATTAAAATTCCGAAGAGCAGACTGATATTCACGGTATGCCCTTTCATCTTTCCGTTTCTTGTTACCGCAAAGTATATCAAACAGATAGTCCGGACAATCGGGAATGGGTTCCTGATTACTCCGGAGTTGATTTATCATTCCTCTGGCAGTATCAAGCACTTCTACGCTCATAGGAGTTTTCGTCTTGATTCGATTATAGCGCAACACACTCTGATCTAAAGCTGATTTTTCCAAATGTGCTAAATCAGCAAATGACATTCCACAAAACTGGAACATCAGGGCGGCAATAATTTGTGTGCGACGTAAACGCTCTGATTTGGGATCTTCATACAGGAGTTTGTGTAATTCGCCGGCAGGCAAAGCTTTCTTTTGCCGGACATCCACACCTGTATAGACATCATGAAATAATCGGGGAACATAAGGAGCACTTCCCGATTCCACTCCCCGATTGTAAATACTACGAAGCATACGCATATACGTAGAAATCGTATTAGGCTTCAAACCACAATCATAAAGATACTGACCATAACGTCGTAAACGTTCTTTGGTGACTTGTCTGAACGACATATTCAACGTACCACAAAACTTACCGAAAGAATAAAGGGCGTTCTTATAAACGTGCGCCGTAGAATAACGCCCTTCCTTTCGTAAACGATTGATGTAGTTCTCACCACATCGACTAAATCCATTTTTATTCATCATTTGCATCACTAGTTATTTTATATATATACTATTTGGCAAGCGACAAAAGAACAAATCTTTTTGCACGTTCAATTTCACTTTCCAGATATTATTTTTAGAATTAACACATATTTAACCAACATTAAAATTAGTAGATTATGAAAAGTAAAAATGCTAAAAAAGGTAGTAAAAACGACAAGGTAAAAAGAAATGTTCAAACAATGAAAAAAGCCCCCGGAAGACAGTCAAAGGAAGAAATCATCACTGAAGAAGAGCTGGAAAACAGAATAGCAATCACTGGAGATATTCGCCTTTATCTCACCACGCATCTGAAAATCTTTATCGATGGATATTTCCACCATCCTAAGAAAAAAAAGCTGATAAATCTGGCCCAATATATCCATAACCAAAAAGTATTGTACATTCACAAACACAATGGATATAAACTAATGGAACTTAGCAGCATACATGCTGAATTGGGGGCATTGAGAAAGTCTGTCGAAGAAGAGTATATGAGAGAAAAAAAGGAAAAAAGAGAACAAGCTGAAAAGGTCAAAAGCAAGTACTAAGAAAAAATAATGGGACAGTTGAAATATAAGGCTTACCTTCGCCGCCGTTTTCAACCGGTCGAAAACTAACTGATTTTCCCTTAAAAAAATAGTGACGGTATGCTATCGTTATAGCGTCACTATAATGAAAGGATAGTGACGCTATGACAACAACATACCGTCACTATCTATAAGGGAAGATTTACGCTTAAACAGAAATTTATTTTTCAACAAAAAAAGAAATAAAATGAGACGAAAAATCAGAAAGAGCAAGTTGGAAGCTTGCAAATTAGTATGGAAAAAAACGTATTACTGCCGAAAAGGGGATTTCGGATAAATGTGCGGAGAGAATTGTACAGGAGTGCATTAAACTAATAGAACACATGTTGTATGGAAATGCAATGATAGCTTTTCATAAGCAGGATGGTACGTTCTGCCTGGAAAGAGGAACACTGGTAGGATATGAAAAATTCTTTCATAGAGAATTTAATATCACAGCACAACAAGAGTCTATTATCTATTGGAGTGAAGAACAAAAAGGATGGAGAAGATTCATGATCGGAAACCTAATGGAATGGAAAGCTATTGTATAGTTTATAATAAAAAATACTGAATAATGAATATGATTAATAAAGGGATACCTTACTTCCCGACACCGGCAAACTTTTTTGACGAAGAGGTTATGGAGTTATTAGAAGCAAAATTCGGAGTGTTAGCTTCTTACATGGTCATGCGATTACTTTGCAAAATCTATAAAGAGGGATATTACATCTCTTGGGGGAAAGAACAAAATCTTATTTTCGTCCGCAAAGTAGGTGGCGGGATCAAAGAGGACATGATGGAAAAGATTGTCGACCTGTTATTGGAAAAAGGATTTTTCCATAAAGAAACCTACGAGAAACACGGTATACTCACTTCGGAACAGATTCAAAGAGTGTGGTTCGAAGCTACAACACGAAGAAAAATAGATTTCTCACAACTACCTTATTTATTAGAGACCAAACAGAGAAAAAGGATACACAAGGATGAATTGAACAAGGAAAATGCTAACATTTTTCCAACTCAAGAGGAGGTGAGTTCAGAAAATGCAGACATTTCTCGACAAACTAAACTAAAGGAAACTAAACTAAATACTGAAGAAGAAGAAATAAGCGATGCTTCGTTTGAAATTCCGGGGTATGCATACAATCAGGCCACACACAACATGAACGGACTGATAGAAAGTCTGGAGCGCCACAAAGTGACTAATTTGAAGGAGAGGCAGACAATTCTCCGGTTATCAGACTATGGCAGGAAAGGCACCCAAGTATGGAAACTACTCTCCAATACGGCCTGGAGCAAAATCGGAGCACCGGGGAAATATATCATTGCAGCACTAGCCAGCGGACGGAAATAAACCGACTGATTAAAAGCTGATAAAAAAGGTACGAAAAATCTGTGCTTTTCACAAATTCTTCGTACCTTTACGCTCCGGTAAAACAAGTTCTATCCACATAAAAGATAACAAAATGGAAAACAGAAGTTTAGTAACCATTGCCGAACATTCTAAAGAAAAAATCCTCTACATGCTCGAAATGGCGAAGCAGTTTGAAATGAACCCTAATCGCCGGTTATTACAAGGAAAGGTAGTAGCAACCCTGTTCTTCGAACCTTCCACCCGTACCCGCTTGAGTTTTGAAACAGCTGCCAACCGTCTCGGTGCACGAGTAATCGGATTCTCTGACCCCAAGGCCACCAGCTCTTCCAAAGGGGAAACACTTAAAGACACGATCATGATGGTGAGTAACTATGCAGATATTATCGTCATGCGACACTATCTCGAAGGAGCTGCACGATATGCCAGCGAAGTAGCCCCGGTGCCCATTGTCAATGCAGGTGACGGAGCTAACCAGCACCCGTCACAGACGATGCTTGATCTTTACTCTATCTACAAGACGCAAGGAACGCTGGAAAATCTGAATATTTTCCTAGTGGGTGACTTGAAATACGGCCGCACCGTACATTCTTTGCTGATGGCGATGCGACACTTTAATCCGACTTTCCACTTTATCGCTCCCGAAGAATTGAAAATGCCGGAAGAATACAAACTTTACTGCAAAACGCACCAAATAAAATACGTTGAACATACAGACTTTTCCGAAGAGATTATCGCCGACGCCGATATTCTGTATATGACCCGTGTGCAACGCGAACGTTTCACCGACCTGATGGAATATGAACGGGTGAAGAATGTATATATTCTCCGTAACAAAATGTTGGAAAACACACGTCCGAACCTGCGTATCCTGCACCCGCTTCCCCGTGTCAACGAAATTGCTTACGATGTGGATGACAACCCGAAAGCATATTATTTCCAACAGGCGCAAAACGGTCTGTATGCCCGCGAAGCAATCCTTTGCGATGTATTAGGTATCACATTAGAGGACGTTAAAAACGATATTTTATTATGAGCGAAAATAAACAAGCATTGCAAGTAGCTGCCCTGAAAAACGGAACAGTGATTGACCATATCCCATCTGAAAAGCTCTTCACCGTAGTGCAACTGCTCGGCGTAGAACAAATGACAAGCAATATCACGATCGGATTCAACCTCGACAGCAAGAAGCTGGGTAAAAAAGGAATCATCAAAATTGCAGATAAATTCTTTTGTGACGAAGAGATCAACCGTATTTCGGTAGTGGCACCGCACGTCAAACTGAATATTATCCGCGATTACGAGGTAGTGGAAAAGAAAGAGGTAAAAATGCCGGATGAGCTTCGTGGCATCGTGAAATGTGCCAATCCGAAATGTATTACCAACAATGAACCGATGAGCACCATCTTTCATGTGATAGATAAGGATAATTGCATCGTGAAATGCCATTATTGCGAAAAAGAACAGAAACGAGAAGAGATAACAATCCTCTAACTACAGCTCACCACAGATTACACGGATTCACACAGATTTTTATTTTATGGAATAATAATATCTATATCTGTGTTAATCTGTGTAATCTGTGGTGAAAAAAATGACAACTATGAAACAGGACTGGAAACCAGGAACGATGATTTATCCGCTGCCGGCTGTACTAGTCAGTTGCGGAAAAGAGGAAAGCGAATATAATATGTTCACAGTAGCATGGACGGGTACGATTTGCACGAACCCGCCCATGTGTTACATATCCGTACGTCCGGAACGCCATTCATACGATATTATCAAAAAAAATATGGAGTTTGTCATCAACCTGACAACCAAAGACATGGCTTTTTCCACCGACTGGTGCGGAGTTCGTTCGGGACGTGATTATCATAAATTCGAAGAGATGAAACTGACACCCGGACAGTGTACGGTAGTCAGTGCCCCGCTGATTGAAGAATCACCTCTTTGCATTGAATGTCGTGTAAAAGAAATCATCTCTCTTGGTTCACATGATATGTTTATTGCCGACGTGGTAAATGTGCGTGCCGACGAACGGAACCTGAACCCCGAAACCGGAAAGCTGGAACTGGCGGAAGCTAATCCGCTGGTATATGTGCACGGAGGATATTACAATTTGGGAGAGAAAATCGGTAAGTTCGGTTGGAGTGTAGAAAAGAAAAAATCATAAAAGGAACGATACTGTCATGGATATGCTGCGTAAATTCATTTTTTTAGGTTTATTAGTTGCAGCCGGCAGCCCGGTTGTCGGACAGAATTATAACGCAGACAGAGTAGACCGTCCCAACACAAAAAAAATAAATATCGGTATCAAAGCGGGCTTCAACTCTTCCATGTTCATGGTGTCTGAACTGAAAATTAAAGATGTAACTATCGATGAGGTGCAGAATAACTATAAGATTGGTTATTTCGGTGCTCTCTTCATGCGCATCAATATGAAAAAGCATTTCATTCAGCCTGAAGTGTCGTATAATGTAAGCAAATGTGAGATTACGTTCGACAAACTCGGTTCCCAGCATCCTGCCATCGAGCCTGATTACGCATCGGTGCAATCGGTGTTGCACAGTGTCGATTTTCCCGTTCTATATGGATATAACGTAGTGAAAAAAGGACCTTACGGAATGTCTATCTTCGCAGGTCCCAAGCTTCGCTACCTATGGGGAAAGCACAATGAAATCACTTTTAAGAATTTCGACCAAAAGGGTATTCACGAAAAATTGTATCCGTTCAATGTCAGCGCAGTGATTGGCGTAGGTGTCAACATCTCACGTATCTTCTTCGATTTCCGCTACGAACAAGGTATAGGAAACATCTCCAAGTCTATCATTTATGACAATATCAACTCCGACGGCAGTACGGGTGTGAGCAACATTATTTTCCGTCGCCGTGACAGCGCGTTAAGTTTTTCATTGGGATTCATTCTTTAAGAATAAAATATCATTAAATCCCGCTTTTTACTAACATTTTTCTTGCTGTTCCTTCATTCTTTATTTATTTTCATTAACTTTGTGCGCTTAAAATAGGTATCTCGAATTAGAAATTTAATCTTACTTATAAAAGAATGAAAAGAGACGACATCATTTTCGACATCATCGAAAAAGAGCATCAACGCCAGTTGAAAGGAATCGAGCTGATTGCATCAGAAAACTTTGTGAGTGACCAGGTAATGCAGGCAATGGGTTCTTGCCTGACTAACAAGTACGCAGAAGGTTATCCCGGCAAACGTTACTACGGAGGTTGCGAAGTAGTAGACCAAAGCGAACAAATCGCTATCGACCGCCTGAAAGAAATTTTCGGCGCTGAATGGGCAAACGTACAGCCACACTCGGGAGCACAAGCTAATGCGGCTGTTTTCCTTGCTGTTCTGAATCCGGGCGACAAATTCATGGGATTAAATCTGGCACACGGCGGACACCTGTCTCACGGTTCATTAGTGAACACTTCCGGTATCATCTATACTCCTTGCGAATATAACCTGAACCAGGAAACAGGACGCGTTGATTACGACCAGATGGAAGAAGTCGCTCTTCGTGAGAAACCAAAAATGATTATCGGTGGTGGTTCTGCATACTCTCGTGAATGGGATTACAAACGTATGCGTGAAATCGCTGACAAAGTAGGCGCTATCCTGATGATCGACATGGCTCATCCTGCCGGTCTGATCGCTGCCGGAGTGCTCGAAAATCCGGTTAAATATGCACATATCGTCACTTCTACTACACATAAAACACTTCGCGGACCTCGTGGTGGTGTCATCATGATGGGTAAGGATTTCCCCAATCCATGGGGTAAGAAAACTCCGAAAGGTGAGATCAAGATGATGTCTCAATTACTGGATTCTGCCGTTTTCCCGGGTATCCAAGGCGGACCGTTGGAACATGTAATTGCTGCTAAAGCAGTTGCTTTCGGTGAAATCCTGCAACCTGAATTTAAGGAATATGCTAAACAAGTACAGAAAAATGCTGCCGTACTTGCACAGGCTTTGATCGACCGTGGCTTTACCATCGTTTCCGGTGGTACAGACAATCACTCTATGTTGGTCGACCTGCGTAGCAAATATCCTGATCTGACAGGTAAAGTGGCAGAAAAAGCATTGGTTTCTGCTGATATTACCGTTAACAAGAACATGGTTCCGTTCGACAGCCGTTCGGCTTTCCAGACTTCCGGTATCCGTTTAGGTACTCCTGCTATCACAACTCGTGGTGCAAAAGAAGACTTGATGCTCGAAATTGCAGAAATGATCGAAACTGTATTGTCTAACGTAGAAAATGAGGAAGTTATTGCACAAGTACGTGCACGCGTCAATGAGACAATGAAAAAATATCCTCTTTTCGCTTACTAAAACACAATTTTAAAGCTAGTAATTGTAAACTGTTATTAGCTTAATTCCCATTTAAGGTCTGCTCTTTACGAAAGGAGCAGGCCTTTTTTTATTTATTAACGGTCCCGTTCGAACTATCTTTCCGGAATTTCGTTTTGTTACTATAAAAGAAATATATGATGTCATATATCACCCACAACAAGTACGAATTCAACCGTACAGTGTGCAAGAAGAGAAAAGAGAAGCACACTGGACTCTATATACAGTCATCCCCGTCTTTCCACATTTATTTTATAGGGAAAGACGGGGATTTATTTTTATCGGCATAGCGCCAGAACAAGTGTTCTTTAAGTGTATATCAGCTCAATCCTTCTATTTCTCCATCCACAATATCAATATGCAATGCTTGCGGTTCTTTAGGCAATCCCGGCATACGAAGAATTTCTCCGGCAATGGCTACAATCATTTCAGCTCCGTTATTGATTACAATATCTTTAATATGGAACTCGAAGTTGTTCACCGCGCCATAAATCTTAGGATCGGCAGAGAATGAATACTGTGTTTTAGCAATACAAACCGGATAATGAGTGATGCCCATTTTCTCGATCAGTTTGATACGGTTGCGTGCAATACTGCTGTAAGTAATAACGCTGGCTCCGTAAATATTAGTAGCCACCTTTTCAATCTTCTGCTGTATATTATCTTCTTCCTTATATGTATAACGCAAAGGTTCGGACGGATTATTTTCGATTGTATCTACCACCAGGCGGGCCATGTCTACTGCCCCCTCTCCTCCTTCACTGAACGCATTGTTGATGGCAAAACCGACTCCCAACTGTTCGCAATGCTCACGCAGCAATTCCATTTCTTCATCGGTATCGGACGCAAACTTATTGAAAGCTACGATAACCGTCTGACCGAATGAACGAAGATTACGGACATGTTTGTCCAGATTACGCAATCCTTCTTTCAGTCCTTCCATATTCGGTTCTTTGATACGGTCGAGACTGACACCTCCGTGCATCTTCAATCCTTGTGCCGTAGCGACAATCACCGTGAGACGCGGTTGGAGTCCACTCTTGCGGCATTTGATATTGTAGAACTTCTCTGCACCAAGATCGGCACCGAATCCGGCTTCTGTAATTACATAATCGCCGAAAGACATTGCCAATTTAGTGGCCAGAATAGAGTTACAACCATGTGCGATATTAGCAAACGGACCGCCGTGTACAAAAGCAGCGGTTCCTTCGGTAGTCTGCACCAGATTAGGATGGATGGCATCTTTCAATAGCACGGTGATGGCTCCTGCCACTCCCAAATCTTTTACGGTAAAAGGCTGGTCGTCATAAGTGAAGCCCAACAGGATGTTTTCGATACGACGACGCAAATCACTCACATCTTTGGAAAGACAAAGAATCGCCATAATTTCCGAAGCAGGAGTAATATCGAAACCAGACTCCTGGGTAATCCCGTTGGATTTAGGTCCAAGACCGACAACGATGCTGCGCAACGAACGGTCATTCACATCAAGCACTCTCCGCCAAAGAATTTCTTTCAATCCGAAACCTTTTGCCTGGTTCTGATAGAGATAATTGTCGAGCAAAGCCGAAATCATGTTATGGGCAGAGGTAATGGCGTGAAAATCCCCTGTGAAATGAAGGTTAATCTTATCCATCGGAAGCACTTGTGCATATCCTCCACCGGCCGCTCCTCCCTTCATTCCGAAACAAGGACCGAGAGACGGTTCGCGAAGAGCAACAATCGCATTCTTTCCAATTTTATTCAGTCCCAAAGCAAGACCGATAGATACGGTAGTTTTGCCAATGCCCGCTTTGGTTGCTGTGATAGCAGTGACCAGGATGAGATTGCTTTTCTTCACTTTCTCTTCATCAATCAGTTGTTCAGGGATCTTTGCGATGTAGCGACCATAATTCTCCACTTCCTCGCGAGGAATTCCGACACCTTCGGCAACTTGCTTAATCTTCTTCAGCTCAATGCTGCGAGCAATTTCTATGTCTGATTTCATACAGAATATGATTAGTTTTATTTTTGAAAGAACAAAAGTATAACAAAAAAGCGAAATAGAGAAATTTAAAGTTCATCGGATATTTATATATCTATTTATCATAAACACTATAAACTCTTTTCACGCAATAACTGTTGTAAATGGCATAACCTAAAACAACAACTTAATTATGGAATGGATTATTAATCAATTAAGGGTACACCCTGAACTTGCTATTTTCCTGACGCTCTTTGCCGGATTCTGGCTGGGCAGACTCAAAATAGGAAAATTTTCATTGGGGACAGTCACCAGTGTTCTGCTGGTCGGAGTATTGGTCGGGCAACTGAATATCACTGTGGATGGTCCGATGAAAGCTGTGTTCTTTCTGCTTTTCCTGTTTGCCGTCGGCTATAAGGTAGGTCCGCAGTTTTTCCGTGGATTAAAAAAGGATGGGCTGCCACAGGTGGGATTCGCTGTACTGATGTGTATTGTCAGCCTGGTGGCACCATGGATACTCGCCAAAATCATGGGATACCATGTAGGGGAAGCTGCCGGACTTTTGGCAGGCTCACAGACCATATCCGCCGTGATCGGCGTGGCAAGCGATACAATCAACCAATTGGGAATCAGCGATGCGCAAAAAGCGACATTCATCAATGCGATTCCGGTAGCTTACGCTGTAACTTATATCTTCGGTACAGCCGGTTCTGCATGGATTCTGGCTTCTCTCGGCCCTAAAATGCTGGGCGGACTGGATAAGGTGAAAGCTGACTGCAAAGAATTGGAGGCTCAAATGGGAACATCGGAAGCTGATGAACCCGGATTTTCCCCGGCTCTTCGTCCGGTGGTATTCCGTGCCTATAAAATCACCAATGAATGGTTCGGCAAAGGAAAGAAAGTCAGTGAACTCGAAACATATTTATGCAAGAATGATAAACGGCTGTTTGTAGAGCGGATTCGTCAAAGAGGAGTGGTGAAAGATGTCAATCCGAACCTGATTCTTCACAAAAACGACGAAGTAGTACTAAGCGGACGCCGTGAGTTTGTAATCGGAGAAGAAGACTGGATCGGTCCGGAAGTGATCGACGCACAATTATTGGATTTTCCGGCGGAAACTCTTCCCGTAATGGTGACTCACCGGACGTTTGCCGGCGAAACGGTAGCCAAAATCCGGGCACAGAAATTTATGCACGGAGTCAGTATCCGCAACATCAAGCGTGCCGGAATCAATGTTCCGGTATTATCCAAAACAGTTGTGGATTCGGGAGATATTCTCGAGCTCACCGGTCTTAAACATGAAGTGGAAGACGCTGCCAAACAAATGGGTTACATTGACCGTCCGACCAATCAGACGGATATGATTTTCGTCGGGCTGGGCATTTTGCTCGGTGGTCTTTTCGGTGCACTGGCTATCCATCTGGGAGGTGTTCCTATCAGTCTTTCTACCAGTGGCGGCGCATTGATTGCCGGACTTCTGTTCGGTTGGTTACGCAGCAAGCATCCTACTTTCGGAGGTATCCCCGAACCCTCTTTATGGGTATTGAATAATGTAGGGCTGAATATGTTTATCGCAGTGGTCGGCATTGCTGCAGGTCCCAGTTTTATAGCCGGATTCAAGGAAGTCGGAATCAGTCTGTTTATTGTCGGTGCACTGGCGACAGCCATCCCTCTTCTCGCAGGATTGCTGATGGCGAGATACCTGTTCAAATTCCACCCTGCCCTTTCATTGGGATGCACGGCAGGAGCACGTACCACAACAGCTGCACTGGGAGCTATTCAGGATGCAGTGGAAAGTGATACACCTGCATTAGGGTATACAGTGACGTATGCAGTCGGCAATACGCTACTGATTATCTGGGGAGTCGTCATCGTGTTACTTATGTAAAACTATATAAATAAATATCATTATGGAAAAGAAAACAAATAACCCTGCCATTACGAAAAGTTATGCCAAGAAAATGGAAACGATCAGCCCGTTCGAGCTGAAAAACAAACTGATCGATATGGCAGACGAAAGCATTAAGAAAATAGCACATACCATGCTGAATGCGGGAAGAGGTAATCCGAACTGGATTGCTACCGAACCACGCGAAGCATTTTTTCTGTTGGGACAATTCGGACTTTGCGAATGTCGCCATGCGTTTTCACTGGAAGAAGGAATAGCAGGTATTCCGCAAAAGGCTGGAATAGCCGCCCGTTTCGAGGCTTTCCTGAAAGAGAATGAAAAAGCTCCGGGTGCTAATCTGCTGAAAGAGGGCTACAATTATATGTTGATGGAGCATGCTGCCGATCCGGATACGCTGATTCACGAATGGGCGGAATCGGTCATCGGCGACCAGTATCCTGTGCCCGACCGTATTTTACATTTTACAGAGTTAATCGTGCAGGATTACTTGGCACAAGAGATGTGTGACCGCCGTCCACCGAAAGGGACTTTTGATCTTTTCGCCACCGAAGGAGGTACGGCAGCCATGTGTTATCTGTTCGATTCTTTGCAAGAGAATTTACTGTTGAATCAGGGAGATGCCATTGCTTTGATGATTCCCGTGTTCACTCCTTATATAGAAATCCCGGAATTGCGACGCTATCAGTTTGACGTTACCGAAATTTCCGCCGACCAGATGACTCCTGACGGATTGCACACCTGGCAGTATAAGGATGAAGATATAGACAAGTTGAAAGACCCGCGGATCAAAGCGCTATTTATCACCAATCCGAGTAATCCGCCCAGTTACGCACTTAGCAGGGAGACTACCGAACGTATCATCAACATTGTGAAGAATGACAATCCGAACCTGATGATTATTACGGATGATGTGTATGGAACGTTTATCCCTCATTTCCGTTCATTGATGGCAGAATTGCCACACAATACGCTTTGCGTTTATTCGTTCTCCAAATATTTCGGAGCTACGGGATGGAGAACCGCAGTGATTGCTTTACACGAAGACAACATCTACGACAAAATGATTGCCCGCCTGTCGGAGGAGCAGAAATCAATATTGAACAAACGTTATTCCAGTCTTAGCCTGCAACCGGAAAAAATGAAATTTATCGACCGCATGGTGGCTGACAGCCGGCAGATTGCGCTGAATCATACCGCAGGGCTTTCTCTGCCTCAACAAATGCAGATGAGTTTGTTTGCCATCTTCTCGCTTCTGGATAAAGAAGACAGTTATAAAACCAAGATGCAGGAAATTATTCATCGACGCCTGCATGCGTTGTGGGATAACACGGGGTTCACACTGGTAGAGGATCCGCTGCGTGCCGGATATTATTCGGAGATTGATATGCTGGTATGGGCGAAGAAATTCTACGGAGATGACTTCGTTGCTTATCTGCAAAAGACATACAATCCGCTGGATGTGGTTTTCCGTCTGGCAAACGAAACTTCACTCGTGCTGTTGAATGGCGGTGGCTTTGCCGGACCGAAATGGAGTGTGCGTGTGTCACTGGCTAATTTGAATGAGGCCGATTATGTGAAAATCGGACAAAGTATCAAACGTGTGTTGGAAGAATATGCCCAAACATGGAAGCATCAAAAGAATGAACTAAGTAGTTCATTTTATAAATGGGAATTTAATTCAGACAGAAGAACATAAGAACAAAAAATAAAATAGCAGTTAAATAAGCAACAGAAATAATTTTCAAAGCGCAGCCTTTATGTTCTTTTGTTCTTATGTCTGAAATATTTCTCGCTCTTATGTCTAAAAATAAATTAGCATTTATTTAAAGCGGGAGGTATCGACCTCTTCCCTCTTCTTCTCTTTGTATCCTCCGAATTTATAGTTAAACGAAACGCCGAACGTGCGGGTGGTCCGCATATAGTGGTTCTTCACATTCTGCAATCCGTAACGGACTTGTGTTGAAATGGTAGAGGTATTGAATATATCGTCACACTTCAACGTCAGTTGCGCTTTTCCTTTCGCAAAGGTGTAACGAAGCGCCGCATCCAGGTTTCCCGAACGGGGAAGATCAAAAATTCCTTGTATGGCTTTATTTTGATAGAATCCGGTCAAGGTGAGTTTTAAATCGGGTTTGGTGGAAAGGGTAAAGGTATTGTTCATCGTCAACACGAATGTATAGAGTTTGCGGTCAAACGGGATGTCCCAGAAATCACTGTCTTTCTGGCGATAGCGAAAGCCGATGGCTGTTATACGGGAGTCCAGCCATTTTTTTCACCTTGAAAGGAACTGTCATCATTAATCCGGCCTGCGATGAAAAATCAAAATTGAAGAATTTGTAAATCTCCACCAAGCGTTCCGGTGATTGGTAAAGGGTTTGCATTTCGTTGTTTTTTGTATAACTATAAAAGACGGAAAAGACGTATTTGCTTTTCAGGATATAATTGAAGGTCGCTTCATAGTTCGTTGCAGGTTTGAGATAAGGATTGCCTTGAATTTCAGAATAAGCTCCCATGTAAGAAATAGCGTTTTGTACGCTCCAGTATTCAGGATATTCCTTGTCACTACTCAATGAGAGTTGCAGGACATGTCCGGCAGTGGGCATATAAGTCAGATTGGCTACCGGATAGAGGCTCCATTCATTCCAGATATCTGTATGATATTGCTCTGCTGCCAAGGAAACATCGGCCGAGAGTTTATCGCCAAAGTTCTTGCTAAGTCCTGCATAGACATTCAGAGTTTGTTCGCGACGGCGGGAGTCCATGTTATTATCCGGCAACAGGTGGTCTGTTTCAGGATCATAATATTTTTGGTAACTATGGTCCAAAGCGGTTGTGTAAGCTATACCATAATTCAATCCCCATCCTTTGCCTAAGTTATGTTCTTGCCCGGCATAAAAACGCCATTGGTTGATTTGTTGTTTATCCCGGCTTAAGAAATTCATCGTTTCCGTTCCCAACGTACTATATAATAACTGGCTGCCGGGAGAATGGTAGTAAGTAAATGCTGCACCTGCTTTCAGTCCGAAAGGGGTTTGATAGTCCAGCTTCACATTATGGAGCTGGCTGTCTCCCTGCGAATCGGTAACGGAGTTCTGTGCCCCGGTAGCTACGGCATAATGTTTGGAATCGGTAAAGGCGGTTGTATAGACCAGGCTTAACAGATGATCTTCGGCGAGGGAGTAATCCATTCCGAGACGTACCTGATGACTGTTGGTACGGGAAGTCATGATATCATCCATATCCATCTGATGTACCGAACCGTCGGCCAACGTGTGAAGCGCTTCTTTCTCCGTGATTCTTCGGTCGCGATCATACGAGTAAGAGTAAAGAAGATCTGCAGAGAATTTACGTCCGGAGTACAGAAGGCTTCCACGTTCTGCCAAAGATTCGTAATGATGTTGATTGAAAGCTGTATAGAGTTCTCCCTGAAGAGAAGATGCTTGTCCTGTGCCGGGTGCCAGTATCAGGTTAATCATTGGTCCGCGCACCTGATAACGTGCCGGAGCAGAATACATCACTTCTGCCTTTTCAATTCGGCTGACAGGAATCGATTTTAATAAAGCATCCAATTGTTCGGCAGACAGAGTGGTCACTTTTCCGTTGATGACAACGGTAACACTTTGTCCTCCTAATGTCAGGCTACCGTTCATATTGACTATGCCCGGAAGATTTTTTAAAATATCATAGGCATTATCCACAGGCAGGTTGCCTACCAATCTCGGCACATCATACACGAGTTTACCTTGCTCCGCTTTCACTATCGGGCGTTCACCCATAATCATCACTTCGGGCAATTCTTGGAACAGGCTATCCATATAGCCTACATTTTTCACACTATCGGCAGGTTCCTGTAACGGTTGTTCTACTTGCGCGGTGGCGTGTATACACCCACATAGAAGAGATATCAATAATAAATTAATCCGTTTCATATCGTATTTATTTTTGTATACGGCAAAATACGGTAGAAAAAACGGAAAATTGCGTTATCGCTGACTTATCTAGTGTTATTTAGTCTTATCAAAGAGAAGGATAAGAATAGTTTCCTATTATCTTTGTCAGTATGAAATTACCGCTAAAACATATCGTCATTCTGGTTATCTGCTCGCTAATCGGAATCTTCGTCTACCAGGCTTATTGGTTGACAGGGCTTTACCGGACGATGAAATCGGAAATGGAGAGCAATATCAGGGATGCAATGCGCACAAGTGACTTCAATGAAGTCGTGCTCCGGATAAATGATTTGCAAAAAGATAATGTGGAACATGGTTCGGTAACGGTATCCGCTGGATATGACGCAGACGGTCATTCATTAGTGACTCAACAAACGATTTCTTATACGGATAGCACCCGTCAGGATACGATACACTCCCGGACGGAAACAAGCGTGGATACGGTAAAAACCGTTGGTAATGATCCGGAAGCTGTTGCAAGTAGTGAAAGCGGACTGGATGTGTTATTAAAAAAACAAGATTCGCTAAAGGAGCTGTTAATCAGTATCCAACAGGGGATTCATTCGGGGGTGGACACCTATATAGATGTAAACCTGCAACGATATGACAGTTTGCTCACCCACGTGATGAAGGAGCATAACCTTTCTATTCCTCATCACACTCTTCTGATTTATACCGGAACCCGTGCCGATTCTTCCATTATATATAGAGATACATTAGGCATGGCAGGAGATAGCAGTTATATCCCCAGTCCTAAAGCAATCCGCTTTGACTATGAATTTAACCGGCATCGCAGCCAACGCTACCAACTGATATTCGAGCCGATCGACTCATTGGTGTTGAAACAGATGACCGGTATTCTGGTCACTTCCTTTGTGATTCTCCTGATTCTCGGATTTTCTTTCTGGTTCCTTATCCGAACGCTCTTGAAACAGAAAACGCTGGACGAAATGAAAAGCGATTTTACCAATAATATCACGCATGAGTTAAAGACTCCCATTGCTGTGGCCTATGCGGCTAATGATGCATTACTGAATTTTAATCAGGCGGAAGAGAAAAGTAAACGCGACCAGTATCTGCGCATCAGTCAGGAGCAGTTGCAAAGACTTAGCGGATTGGTGGAACAGATTTTATCCATGGGAATGGAACGTCGCAAAACGTTCCGTCTACATCCGGAAGAAATCAACTTGAAAGAGCTGATTACCCCGCTTGTAGAGCAGCACCAGCTAAAGGCGGACAAACCTGTACATATCTCATTGGATATGAAACCGGAAACGCTTGTTATTGTAGCCGACCGTACGCATTTCAGCAACATCATCAGTAACCTGATAGATAATGCGGTGAAGTACTCGAAGGAGGAAGCCGAACTGTCTATTTACTGCCGGCAGACTGGGGAAACAGTGACGATCAGCATTACTGACCGGGGAATCGGGATTCCGCTTGATAAGCAAAAGCATATATTTGATAAATTCTACCGGGTCCCGACGGGAAACCTTCATAATATAAAAGGGTACGGACTAGGGCTTTTTTATGTCAAGAGTATGGTCGAGAAACATGGAGGGACTATCACCGTCAAAAGTGAACCGGACAAAGGAAGTACTTTTACCATTACTTTATAAACCTGTAAAATCATGAGTAAAAACAAAATCACAGTATTACTGGTAGAAGACGAACAGACGCTCGCCATGATTATCAAAGATACACTTGAAGAAAATGATTTTATCATTCATACGGCAAGTGACGGCGAAGAGGGATTAAATCTCTTCTTCGAACTTCATCCGGATGTACTTGTGGCTGATGTGATGATGCCGAAAATGGATGGCTTTGAAATGGTACGCCGCATCCGCCAAACGGATAAACAAACTCCTGTCTTATTCCTGACTGCCCGCTCGGCCATCAATGATGTGGTAGAGGGGTTTGAACTCGGAGCGAATGATTATCTGGAAAAAACCGTTCGGCATACAGGAACTGATTATCCGTATCAAAGCATTGGTGGGAAAAGCTTATCTCTTTACAGAGAATAAGGTAGGAAACCGTTTTGAAGTAGGAAGTTATCTGTTTGATCCTGTGGCACAGACTTTATTGCACGCAGGAGTGAAACAGGAACTCTCCCATCGTGAAGCGGAAATCCTGAAACGGCTTTGCCAGAACCGGAACCAGGTAGTCAACACGCAAGATGTCTTGCTCGAGCTTTGGGGTGATGACAGTTTTTTCAACTCCCGAAGCCTGCATGTGTTCATTACCAAATTACGGCATAAACTCTCGCAAGATGAACAGATACGTATTGTGAATGTGCGTGGAATCGGCTATAAACTGATTGTCAACTGAACCCTTAAAACCGCAAAGTGCCATGAATAAAAGACATCTTCTCACAGGATTTATGTTTTTACTTTGTACCTATACCGCATTTGCGCAACAGGTGGAAGTGAAAAAGGATAGCATCGGCCGCGCGGTTCATCTGCCACCGGAGCAAAAACAGCTATTAAATATGGATAAGGATGGTTTTGTCTTACCCGATATGAATGTAGCGCCGAACGAAAGGACGGCAACCATTCAAGCGGATAGCATGACGCTTCATATATCTCCTCCCGAATTTATTGATGTTCCCTGGCCGGCTCCCAGACTGGGAACTTCTTTCGATCCTTTCAGTCGTGACTATAATCGTTCGGATATATTCGGGATTAATGCAAACAGCTATTTAAGTACATATAGTTTATATAATACTTATCCTACCATGGGAACGCATATTCAGGCGGGTGCCATTTATACGTATGCTCCCAATGACCGATGGGAGTTTTCGGGTGGGGTGTTCGGTGCCAAATATACAATGCCTTCTTTCCAGCATGGTGCCAGAAACGATTTTGGTTTTACCGGTTCGGCTGCTTATCGCATCAATGACTTTCTGCGCATCCGGGCTTTCGGCGAATATTCTGTGAATGGTGAGCGGAATGCGTCACAGGGTTATCTCACACCTATATATCCGCAAAGTGGTTATGGCATGGTTCTTGAAATTAAGTTCAATGATTATATCGAACTTCATGGTGGAATGGAACGTTCGTACAACCCGATGAAAAGGAAATGGGAAACGAGCCCTGTCCTTTATCCGGTTATTAAACTGAAAAGATAGTTTTTTTCTAAGAAAACATAACGGAAGCGAATAGTCAGGTTGAAAATCTCTATCTTTGTGGTAAATCAACCTTTACGAAGATGAAAAAACTGATTCTATTTCTTTCGCTGATATTATCGGTCGGTTTTGCATCCGCACAGTCGGAAATTCCTTCCGATAGTATTCGTCGTGCTCCATCCACCAATATTAAAGAGTTTGGTGGCTTTCTGCTGGATATGGGGTTAATGAATGTAGCAACTCCCGAACTTCCCAAGTTTAATTTAGAGATGCCTAATATGACGAAAGATTATAATCAGCTCTTTCGTTTAAATACAGACGTTACTTATTCGCAAGGATTCACTGACTCTTTTTCTTCGTCTTCTTTCTCTGGTTTTTCTGGCTTTGGCTACGGATATGGTTGGGGATTGTCCTCTTCTCCACAGTTTATGCAGATGGGGTCTTTCAAACTGAAAAACGGAATGAGAATCAATACCTACGGAGATTATGATAAGGATGGCTGGCGGGTGCCTAACCGCAGCGCTATGCCTTGGGAAAGAAATAATTTCCGGGGAGCATTCGAACTGAAATCGGCAAATGGTAATTTCGGAATACGAATCGAAGTACAACAAGGACGAAATGCGCCTTATTAAATAGGGATATTCAGTAAATGTTCCTCTTTCTAAAAAATCAAGAGAAAAGCTTTGCTTTACGTGAGCTTTTCTCTTGATTTTTTCGTTCAACTCTCCCAGTCTTCTATCTTTTTGTAGAATATTGTTTACATATTCTTATTTTTTCCTTCCCACCCATGCATTATGTACATGTCTTTTTTAGGGGAAGTTAAAACCTCTCCTGTTTTTCCTGTTATTTTAGTTAGATTATGCTGCC
>ENA-OQHL01000661-OQHL01000661.1-human-gut-metagenome-genome-assembly--contig:-NODE-661-length-22401-cov-2.437506_pt1 | contig 22401 bp, 21 predicted proteins | sample MGYA00242565_ERZ504723 | MGnify/ENA primary metagenome ERZ504723 (study PRJEB26092, sample SAMD00036211) | human gut metagenome | host: Homo sapiens | study: EMG produced TPA metagenomics assembly of... | reverse complement strand
AAACAGCGATGACGCAGATAAACTTTCACACGCAATTGCAACACAGCTCCTTATTTGGGAAACCATTGTCGGCGAAAGAGATGAAAGTTTTAATCATAAGTCGCCCGGCAGTTATGACGCTATTCTCGACCAAATTCAAAAGGGGTCATCCCCTTTATAGCCGTATTATGGCTTACTACAACAGTATGTCGGAAAGCGTACAGAAGCACACAAAAGTACCGAGCTTTTGTACTAAGTCAAGCGGTTCTGCAAAGGTGAATGAACTCAAATGGGACGGTAGCAAATATGTTACTACTCTTACCGACTCAAACGGTGTGCTTGGCAATTATGAGTTCTCTGCCAATATTGACGGCGTGACTTTTTCTAAAAGCGGAAACAAGTTGACAGTTTCAATGACAAAAGCACCGAGCAAGGAGTTTACAATTACCGCAACCAAAACAAACGGCACTCGCAAAGGTATTGTTGTTTGGACGGACGGTAAAAACTCTCCCGGTAACGGTATTCAGGATGTTGTTTCGTACAGTCAGAATGTCAGCGACCCTGTAAGCGGGTCTGTCAAAATGAAAGTCAGCTATGGTTCTTGCAAGATTGTAAAGACCAGCGAGGACGGAAAGGTTGACGGCATCAATTTCACCATTTCAGGCAACGGAGTGAATCAGACTGTTACCACAGCAAACGGCGGTAAGTTCCAGCTTGATAACCTTATGCCCGGCGTATATACCGTAACGGAACAGTCCATTGATAAATATGTCCCGCAGGAGGTTCACAGAGTAACCGTTGTTGCAGGTCAGGTGGCAACCGTAAACTTCAATAATGTTCTCAAAAGAGGTAATCTTCAGGTCATTAAGTCCTCAGAAGATAATCTTGTAGAGGGTGTAACTTTCCACCTTTACGGTACTTCTCTTGCAGGTATCGCCGTTGATGAGTACGCAGTAACTGACAAAAACGGTATTGCAACATTCAAAGATGTGTTTATCAGCGGAAGTACACCATATACCATTGAGGAAGTAGATACTGCTATCCGTTATGTAGTTCCCGAAAAGCAGACGGCACCGATTAAATGGAATGAGGTTACAAATCGAGACTTTACCAATATTCTTAAAAAGTTCAGCGTTACCGTTACAAAGAGCGACCGTGAAGAAGGTACTGCTCAGGGCGACGCTAAACTTTCCGGTGCCATTTACGGCATTTATAAAGGCGAAACACTTGTTGATAAGTATGTAACCGACAGCGACGGACAGTTTACCACAAAGGAATATATCTGCGACAGCGACTGGACAATCAGAGAAATCACACCGAGCGAGGGTTATCTCCTTGATAAGACAGTACACAAGGTAGGTGCAGAACCGAAGCTCTTTACGATTGAACACAACCTTATTTCTAACGATGTTACCGAACAGGTTATAAAAGGCAATATCGCTATCATTAAACATACCGATGACGGAGAAACAAAAATTGAAACACCTGAAAGCGGTGCAACTTTTGAAATCTATCTTAAATCTTCCGGAAGCTTTGATGCAGCAGAAGAAGATGAGCGAGATACTATCGTTTGTGATGAAAACGGTTTTGCTCAGACAAAGGATATGCCGTATGGCGTATATACCGTTCATCAGACCAAAGGTTGGGAAGGTCGTGAGCTTATGAAAGACTTCGATGTGTTCATTTCTCAGGACGGACAGACCTACCGCTACCTTATCAACAACGCAAACTTTGAGTCATATATCAAGGTGGTAAAGAAAGACGCTGAAACAGGCAAGACAATTCCGTATGCAGGTGCAGGCTTTCAAATCTATGACCCTGCCGGTAACAAAGTAAGTATGACATTTACTTATCCTACACCGACAACCATCGACACTTTCTACACCGACGCAGACGGACAGCTTGTAACTCCCGAAAAACTCGAATACGGCAAAGGCTATTCGCTTGTTGAGGTTCAGGCTCCCTATGGGTATGTACTCGACAGCACACCTGTTTCCTTTGATGTGACAGAAGAAAATTCCACACAGGAAGGCGGTATCACATTGATTAAGGTGGATAAGCCAAATATGGCTCAGAAGGGTACGATTTCCGTTGAGAAAACGGGAGAGTTATTCTTCGGAGTAAATGTATCCGGTGAGGAGGATAAAGAAGCGATTTTCCAGCCGGTATATAAGGTCAAAGAACTTGCAGGTGCAGTTTATGAAATCACAGCCGACGAAGATGTTATCACACCGGACGGCACACTTCGTTATCACAAGGGTGATGTGGTTGATACCGTAACAACAGATGAGGACGGCTTTGCCAAGAGCAAGGAACTCTATCTCGGTAAATACACCGTTGTTGAAACCAAAGCACCGACAGGTATGGTCATCAACAAAGAAAAGCATTCGGTTGAACTTACTTATGCCGGTCAGGATGTAGCGGTAACAGAAATCGCAACCAGCTTCGTCAACGAGCGACAGAAAGTGAAGATTTCTCTTGGGAAAATCTTAGAGCAGGATGAAACCTTTGGTATCGGCAAGAATGATGAAATCAAAAACATCAGCTTCGGACTATACGCAAAAGAAGATATTGTATCTTCAAGCGGTACGGTAATCCCGGCTGACGGTTTGATTGAGATTATCACGCTTGATGAAAACGGAACAGCGATTGCGAATACAGACCTTCCGTTTGGCAGCTACTATATCAAGGAAATTGCCACAGATGAGCATTATATCCTCTCCGACACAGTATCCGTTCACATTCGAGTATGCCGGTCAGGATACCGAAGCGGTTGAAATCAAGATAAATGACGGTAAGCCGATTGAAAACAAACTCATTTACGGTTCTGTATCCGGTAAGAAAATTGACGAGAACGGCGAAGCATTGAACGGAGCCTTAATCGGTATCTTCAAAGCAGATGAAACCGAATTTACAAGAGAACACGCTATTATGACTGCCGTATCACAGAAAGACGGCAGTTTTTCTTTTGCAAAAGTTCCCTATGGTAATTGGATTGTGAGAGAAATTGAAGCACCGACGGGTTTTGTTCTTGATGATACTTCCTACGAAGTGAACATTTCCGAAAACGAACAGGTCGTTGAAGTTGAAATTACCAATGAGTATATTCACGGCAACATTCAGCTTACCAAGGTTGACGCAGATTATCCCGACAACAAACTTACAGGTGCAACATTTGATGTGTACCGAGATGTAAACGGCGACGGCAAACTTGACGACGGCGATGAACTTATCGGAAATCTTAAAGAAACCTCAACAGGTATCTACGAGATGAAAGAACTTCTCTACGGAAAATATCTTGTAAGAGAAACCAAAGCACCGGACGGTTTTGAACTTGATAAGGGTGTTTACTCCGTCTTTATTGAGAATGATGAAACCACCTACAATGTTGAAAACAAAGCAGGAGTCGGCTTTATCAATCAGGCGATGAAAGGAAATCTAAAAATCAAAAGACATCTTCCGACGGTAAGGTTGAGGGCTTCACTTTCAGAGTAACCGGAGAAAACGGTTATGACCGCAGCTTCACAACCGATAAGAACGGCGAAATCTTTATCGAGGGACTTCGTATCGGCGAATATACCGTATCGGAAGTCAGCGACAATGTTTCTGCCGGATATGTTTTACCTGCCGATAAGAAAGCAAGCGTAAAGGTCGGCTCTACCACCGTTGTGGAAATGCACAATGTTCTTAGAGATACGCCTAGGACCGGAGATAACAGCAAGGTCGGCTTGTGGACTGTGCTTGCAGGACTTTCTGTTCTCGGTATTGCAGGAACAGCCTTTGTTGCACTCAGAAAAAAGAAAAAGGAGGACGATGAGTAATGGACGCTAAAACAATCGTAGCAGTTGTATTGGTCGCCTTTATTGTCGGCGGCTTTATCTTCTTGCAGATTAAAAACAGAAAGAAATAAGGAAAAACACACAATGGGCGGAGCGTAAAAAACTCCGCCCATATTTTTTGGAGGAATGAAATGAATAATCCCAATACGATAGAAAACCAAGTGCTAACTATTCTCAAAGAGAATACAGACGCACGAAACGACGATATGAAACTTTATCTTCTCGTTTGTAATCGTTGTTATCAACGGTATGAAAATCAAGATATAGGCGGTTTGCCTTTTGCGGTGATTATGAATTGCTATAAAGAACTTCATTTACCGCATTTCGAGAGTGTCAGGAGGTCACGAGCAAAGCTTCAGGCTTCACACCCCGAACTTGCGCCAAGTCCCGAAGTTCAGAGAGGACGAAAGCGTTGTGAGCATATGTATCGAACCTATGCAAAATCGTAAATAACGATAAGGAGGACAAACAATGAAAGAGAAATTTACTTTTCAGCAGAAAACAAAGCTTCTGACGAAACTGTTTGACGCAGGTTGCAATACAGAAAAGAAATTGCAGCAGCTTGATATGGAAAGCATACTTAAAATTCCGGGTATCACTATTCCGGATATGAGCCTGATTATTGAGCTTCAGAAGCAGACCAAAGCTAATAAGCTGTTCTCTTATTTAGGAGGTGGTGCTGATGAGCAATCAGGAACAGAGTGACCGTCATATTGTTTGGAGCAATATGAACCTTGAAGCCGATGATTGGCGTGACAGTTATAAGGAATACCTTGAAATCAACGGTTTAGATGATGACCCTAACGACGAAAACAAGCTATATGAGTATATGGTTGAAGCAAATGACGATTACCTTTCCGATGAAAGGCGAAATCTCGATATTCAGCTTTCACAACCGATTATCGTTATCGGCGACCTTGGTAGATGGAATGGCAGAGTGACGGGATACAAGATGATTGATTCCGGCAATATAAGGGATTGCCTTTATGCCGATACCGATTATACCGAATGGTATGTGGACAAGTACGGCGACCTTCGAGCCGATGCCGTTCATCACGACGGCACAAATCATTATCTGTACCGTGTATTCAAAGACGGTGTTACCGATAAGCAGATTGAAAATCTGCAAGATAAAATCTATAACGGAAAAGTCACGAGAGCCGACATCACACGAGTTACCAAAAGGCTCGGCGATGAGATTGCCGGAGTATATGGCTTCTCTATTTCAAAGCAACGACAACCCAATGAACAAGCGAGGTGATGAATATGGATTACAGAGTATTGACCGAAGCAGAGCGTAAATACACATTCAGTCAAAGTCAGCAGCTCTCTATGCAGACCGGTCTTATCGGATATTTGAGAGCCGACTTCGGTACTAACGGAAAAGAGTTTTGGACGACTTGGAACGATTTCAGAAAAGACTTAAAAACCGATGAATTTAAGGCTGAATTTGATGATGTGATAAATGAATTGCGTAACGGCGATGTTTTAGCCGATAGAAAAGCAATGTCATCTTATTGCTATTCCACACCGGACAGTTCTTTTAATGATGAACGCAATCATTACGGTATTCGCCTTGATACGGATAAGTTCAGCTATCTGATGAGACTTAACCCAAATAAGGGCGAGTACAATTTGTACTGCTATTGCTATCAGAAGGAATGGCTAAACAGCCACTTGAAAGACGCAGAGCGTGGCATTCGTTTCATCGATTCCCACTATAAAGAGCAGTTTCGCATTGCGGACGGCGAAAAAATAACCATTAAACTCAGCGACGGCAAAACAATGGAGAGAACTTGCAGATATATCGACGACTATCATTTAGAGGTTGGTACAAATCTCTATCACATCTGCGAATTTGCTGAGCTTTGCGAGAGAAACGGTCATATCGTAGAACCAGCCGCAAAAGAAAATATGAAGTCTGCAAAAGACAAAGAAAAATCACGATAAGGAGGTGTAAGTAAATGGCGAGGAAATACGAACTCATATCCGAACTGTATGACAGGACTTGCAAGACGGTTGTTTCAAATCCGCAAAGTTGGCAGAAGCTTTTGGAGTCGGCTTGCAGAAACTACAAACTGCGCTTTGACGAGCAACTACTTATCTTTGCACAGCGACCGGACGCAACGGCTGTACTTGAAATTGAAAGATGGAATACTTCTTTCGGTCGTTGGGTAAATAAAGGCGCAAAAGGCATCGCCGTGTTTGAGGACGCAGAAAGAAGCAGACAAAGGCTCACCCACTACTTCGACATATCCGATACACACGAAAGCAGATACTCCCGTCCTGTTCCGCTTTGGAATATGAGAGATGAATATGCCGCAAGTGTGATTGAAACGCTTGAAAACACATTTGGCGAGCTTGAAAACAAGAATAGTTTGATTAATGCTGTAATGAGTGCCACACAAAATGCCGCCGAAGATAATCTTCCCGACTATCTGAATGACCTTGTGTATATCAGTGAGGACAGTTTTCTTGAAGAACTCAGCGAGGATATGATTGCAAACCTTTACAAAAAGGTTGTTGCAAACAGCGTGGCATATATGATGATGTCAAGGCTCGGTATCAATGCAGAAGAATACTTTGAAGCCGACGATTTTCGTGATGTAACAAACTTTAATACACAGGATACGCTTAATGCTCTCGGCATTGCCACAAGCGATATTGCAGAAATGGGACTTTCCGAAATATCCAAAACCGTAATGGCATTGGACAGAGAAAATCGCATAATTGATGAGCAAAGGCAATTTGAGTACAATAAAGATAACAAAGACGAAAGGAGTTTTGACGATGAACGAAATCACATACACGATGGTGGGAGACTACAATCTTCCGAACCTGACATTGCCTCAGCAGTCGGAAGTGACTCTCGGCAAATGGTCGAGGATGAGGAGAACTTATCTGAAGAAACATCACAAAATCCTGTATTACAATCTTCTGACGAAGGGAATTCTGACACAGCACTTGGCGGAAGTTCAGCAGAGAGCGACAGAGTTGGAGGAAACCTTGGTCAAACAGATGGCACAGAAAGAGGGGCTGACGGAGCAGATGAAAGCGAACGATATGATGAAATGGGTTCGCTTGATGAACAACATCAGGAACTCGGCTCAGGAAATCGTGAAGGAACAGGTAATATTCAATTAGAGTATTACGACAGAGAGCACGAGGACAAGAGCCTGCCATTTTTCGGCGGAGATGATACAATCAGAGAGATACTCGGCACTACCCCACACCTGTCCGCTTCAAAAGAAGAAATCAAAGACTTCTTTGAAAGAAACACAGACAATGCGGACAGGACTGAATATGTTAAGAGTATTTTCAATAACGACTACACCGAACTCACATTGGAGGACGGCAGAACGGTAGGCTACAAAACATTTCAGAATGTTCTTCACTTGTGGGAAGGCAAGTACGAAAGCCGAACAAAGCAGAGTTTTTATGATTGGGGTGTAATTGCACAGCATTTTGAAGCAATGCGCCTTTTGGGAGAATTAACCGACAGGATAAAGCCGTTACCGTCAACGGATATGCAGATGAGCTTAATATCAAACAGTCAGGCAGAGGAACAAAAGACCTCTGCCTTTTCTTTTTCTCAGGAGATTATTGACGCAGTCCTCACCCGTGGAAGCGGAATATCTGAGGGTAAAATGCGTATCTATGAGCAGTTTGAAAAGAGCCTGTCCGCAAAGGAAAACGCAGATTTTCTCAAAAATGAATACGGTTGGGGCGGTTCATATCCTGTTATTATCGGTGCAGGTATTGATGAAAACCACGACGGAAAAGGCATAACCCTTTCAAAAGGATTTGGAAACGACACACCTAAACTCACTCTTAAATGGAATCAGGTTGAAAAGCGTATCGGAGAACTTATCCGTATGGACAGATACCTCAATCCAAAAGAAAAGGAGCAGTATCCAAAGTGGCTTGAAAAACAAGAAGAACGGCGAGCAGAACTTGCAGAGCAGCAAAGAAATCGTGAAATACTTTCTTCTGCCCCACCGAAACTGAAAACAACGAGGTAGAAACGGAAGCACTCTATGAATATCATCTCGGTGATACAGTATATATCGGTGCTTCGGAATACGAAATCTTATCTTTTGATGATGAGAGAGTAATGCTTTATGATACCGCAATGCCGTTATTTAACAAAGAGTTTGAGCGTTCGGAATTTGACCGTAAAGTGCGTGAAAATCCAATGAACGACCACCTGAGAGTAACGGTATTACCTGCCGCAGAAAAAGCAGATATAGGCGAAAATATCGCTCAAAACGATACCGAAACCGAACAAAAAACAGATTATGAAGATGCCTTTTTCGTTAACCGAGAGCAAGAAAGCGTTACTTGGATGTACTTCAACCCCGACAGCAATGCCGGCGGTCAGTATGTTACTAACGAACTCTCTTTTGATGAAATCAGAGAAGCGGCACAAAGCCACAAATCGGCAGATGACTTCTTTGATTATCTCGGCAGTATCGCAAATCAAACTCTTGCCGATGTAGGTACGGAATGGTTTGAAGAAGCAGATAATGCTTTCAAACAGACACCGGATTTAACCGACTGCACTTCTGCCACAATGGAAGCACTCCTTGAAAATACCGAAAGAAGCGATATGGTAGCAACCAATATCGGTAAAGTTCCGATTGAAGACTACCGAGAAATTGTAGCCGTTCAAAACGGTTTTGACAGCTACGATGAGATGTATAACGAGGGCATTCGTATCGGAAACGGTTACGATAAAGAACCTGAGCCGATTGTTCCCGCTTGGGAGCAGAAGAAAAAGTCAAAGGTTAAGAGCTTTGATTTGCACCCCAATATTCCAATGGCGGAGCGATACAACTTCGACCTTGCAAACAATGAGGTTGAGCAAGTAGGCAAAAAAGAGCGTTTTCGCCGCAATATTATGGCGATACAGCTTCTAAAAAAATGTCAGGAAGAAAACCGCTTTGCCACACCGGAAGAACAGATAATTCTTTCTAAATATGTTGGATGGGGCGGCATTCCCGAAGCATTTGATGAGAGAAACTCAGCGTGGTCTACTGAATATTTGGAGCTTTCTTCTGTATTAACGCCCGATGAATACGCAGCGGCAAGAGAAAGTACCTTGACTGCCTTTTACACTCCCCCCGAAGTTTCAACCGCCATTTACAAGGATTGGAACAGATGGGATTTCAGGAGGGCAACCTGCTTGAACCATCCTGCGGTATCGGTAACTTTATCGGTATGCTTCCGAAATCAATGGAAAATGCAAAGGTGTACGGCGTCGAGCTTGATACCATATCAGCAGGTATTGCACAGCAGCTTTATCAGAAGTCCTCAATAGCGGCACAAGGATTTGAAGAAGTCAATGTTCCCGACAGTTTCTTTGACGGAGTCATCGGCAATGTGCCGTTCGGCGATTTCAAAGTTGCAGATAAGAGATACGATAAGTACAATTTTTTTATTCACGACTATTTCTTTGCAAAGTCTTTGGATAAATTACGCCCCGGCGGTGTAATGGCGCTTGTTACGAGCAAAGGCACAATGGATAAAACCAATTCAACGGTCAGAAAATATATTGCTCAAAGAGCAGAACTTCTCGAAGCAATCAGACTGCCGAATGATACTTTTAAGGGCAATGCCGGAACAGAGGTCGTATCGGATATTTTGTTCTTGCAAAAGCGTGACAGGCTTATTGATATTGAACCTGACTGGGTACAACTTGGCACAAATGAAAACGGTATCACGATGAACTCATATTTTGTAGAGCATCCTGAAATGATACTGGGCGAAATGAAAACAGTAAGCGGTCGCTTTGGCGAAGAAGTAACCTGCGTACCGTTTGAAAATGCAGATTTATCCGAATTGTTATCGGAAGCGGTAGCGAATATACACGGAGAAATTTCCGATTACGAAGTGGAAAATGAACTTGAGGAAGAAAATAATTCTATCCCGGCAGACCCGAATGTGAGAAACTTTTCATACACGATTGTTGACGATGAAATCTATTTCCGTGAGAACTCTCGTATGTCGCTTGTTGAGGTATCGGCAACAGCCGAAAACCGCATTAAGGGTATGGTTGCGATAAGAGATTGTGTCCGCAATCTGATTGAACTTCAAACCGAAGATTATCCAGACGAAGAAATCAAAGCCGAGCAGTCAAAACTCAACAGCCTTTATGACGGTTATACAAAGAAATACGGACTGATTAACAGCAGAGCCAATGTGTCGGCATTCGGTGATGACAGTTCCTTTGCCCTACTTTCCGCACTTGAAGTTATCAACGAAAACGGTGAACTTGAACGCAAGGCAGATATGTTCTTTAAGCGTACAATCAAACCGCATAAACCAATAACGGAGGTTGATACGGCGGACGAAGCGCTTGCCGTATCTATGGGAGAGAAAGCAACCGTTGATATGGAATATATGCGAGAGCTTACAGGCAAAAGTGAAGAAGAATTATTCTCCGACTTAAAGGGCGTCATATTCTTAAACCCGCTTTATGGTTATGGAAATGTAACCGAGCAAAAGTATTTGATGGCAGATGAGTACCTTTCGGGAAATGTCCGAGAAAAACTTATTACAGCTAAAAAGTCTGCCGAGGTTTATCCCGAAGATTACAAAATCAATGTAGAGGCTCTGGAAAAAGTTCAGCCGAAAGACCTGACCGCAAGCGAAATATCCGTAAGGCTCGGTGCAACTTGGATACCGCCCGAAATCTTTGAGAAGTTTATGTTTGAATTTCTCGATACTCCACGCTATGCACAATGGAACATCAAAGTACACTACTCTCAATATACCGGCGAATGGAACATTGAGGGCAAAAGATATGACCGTTCCAATGTGAAAGCGTACAGCACTTACGGCACTTCCCGTATTAACGCATACAAGATAATCGAGGAAACGCTGAACCTGAAAGATGTCCGTATCTTTGACTATATCGAAGATGAGGACGGTAAGAAAAAAGCCGTTCTTAATAAAAAAGAAACGGCAATCGCACAGGCAAAGCAGGAACTTATCAAGCAAGGCTTCCAAGATTGGGTATGGGCTGACCCTACCCGCCGAGAAAAACTCACGAAGATGTATAACGAAAAGTTCAACAGCATAAGACCCCGTGAGTATGACGGAAGTCATATTACTTTTAACGGTATGAACCCCGAAATTGAACTTCGTGAACATCAGAAAAATGCGGTAGCACATATTCTTTACGGCGGAAATACGCTGCTTGCACACGCAGTCGGTGCAGGCAAGACTTTCGAGATGGTATCAGCCGCTATGGAGTCAAAGCGTTTAGGACTTTGCAACAAGTCGCTGTTCGTAGTCCCGAACCACCTTACCGAACAATGGGCTGCTGAGTTTCTACAACTCTATCCTGCGGCTAATATCCTTGTTGCAACGAAGAAAGATTTTGAAACGAAGAATCGTAAAAAGTTCTGCGGCAGGATTGCAACCGGAGATTACGACGCAGTTATTATCGGTCACAGTCAGTTTGAAAAGATACCTATGTCTGTTGAAAGGCAGAGGGCAATCTTGGAGCAACAGCTTCAGGAATTGACTGACGGCATTATTGACTTAAAGAAAAACCGTGGAGAAAACTTCTCCGTTAAGCAGCTTGAAAAGTCGAAAAAGGCTGTGAAGTTGAAACTGCAAAAACTCAATGACCAAAGCCGCAAGGACGATGTTGTTACCTTTGAAGAACTCGGTGTGGATAGGCTCTTTATTGACGAGAGCCATTACTACAAGAACCTCTATCTTTATACCAAAATGCGTAATGTGGGCGGTATCGCACAGACGGAAGCACAGAAATCTTCCGACCTCTTTATGAAATGTAGATACCTTGATGAGATTACAGGTGGTCGAGGAACGGTGTTTGCAACGGGTACGCCTATCTCAAACAGTATGGTGGAACTCTACACTATTCAGCGATATTTGCAGTACAACACCCTTGTAAAGAATGGATTGCAACACTTCGATGCTTGGGCGAGTACCTTTGGAGAAACAGTAACAGCCGTTGAACTTACCCCGGAAGGTACGGGATACAGAGCCAAAACACGATTTGCAAAGTTCTACAACTTACCGGAACTTATGGCAATGTTCAAAGAGGTTGCGGACATTAAAACAGCGGATATGTTGGCATTGCCTGTACCCGAAGCGCACTTCCACAATGTAGCGGTCAAGCCGTCTGAAATGCAGAAGGAAATGGTTGCCTCTCTTGCAGAGCGAGCCGAGAAAGTTCGCAGCGGCGGTGTGGATTCAAGCGTTGACAATATGCTTAAAATCACAAACGACGGCAGAAAGTTAGCACTTGACCAGCGTATGCTCAATGATATGTTGCCCGATTACGATGGCAGCAAAATCAATGCCTGCGTAGATAACATCTATCGTATTTGGGAAGAAACAGCCGACAAGAAATCAGCACAGCTTGTGTTCTGCGACCTATCTACTCCAAAGAACGACGGAACATTTTCGGTGTATAACGACATCAGAAAGAAGTTGATTGAGCGAGGCATTCCCGAAAGTGAAGTCCGCTTTATCCACGAAGCGGACACCGATGTTAAGAAAAAGGAGTTATTCCAAAAGACACGCAAAGGCGAAGTCAGAGTGCTACTCGGTTCTACTCAAAAGATGGGAGCCGGCACGAATGTTCAGGACAGGCTTATCGCACTTCACGATGTGGATTGTCCGTGGAGACCGGCAGATTTGGAGCAACGCAGCGGTCGAATTATCCGTCAAGGCAACTCAAATCCGGAAGTAGATATTTACCGCTATGTTACGGAACAGACCTTTGACGCATATCTCTATCAGCTCGTAGAGGGCAAGCAGAAGTTTGCAAGTCAGATTATGACAAGCAAATCTCCGGTCAGAAGTGCGGAAGATATTGACGAAACCGCACTGTCCTATGCAGAGATAAAAATGCTTGCAACAGGCAATCCGTATATCAAAGAAAAGATGGATTTAGATATTCAGGTACAAAAGTTGAAGTTGTTAAAATCCAATTTTCTTTCTGAAAAATATGCTTTGGAGGATAAGATAATTAAATATTACCCGCAGCGTATCACTTCTCTTGAGAACCGCATTAACGGCTTAAAAGCAGATGTGGAAACTGTAAAACAGCACCCTAAACCAACAGATGACCGCTTTATCGGTATGGAGGTTAAGGGTGTTTTTTATTCCGAAAAAGCAGAAGCCGGCAAAGCAATCATTGAAGCCTGCAAGCAGATGAACAGCCCTGACCCTATTCCTCTCGGAAAGTACAGAGGATTTGAAACGGAACTTCTTTTCAACACCACGGAGCGCAGTTACGAGGTAAGGATTAAAGGTGTGACAAGCAAAAACATTACACTCGGCGACGACGCACACGGCAACATCACTCGTATTGACAACGGTATTGAGAAGTTTGTGGAGAGTTTAACCTTTGCCGAAAGCGAACTTGAAAACACCAAAGCTCAATTTGAAACCGCAAAGAAAGAAGTTCAAAAGCCGTTTATCCAAGAGGATGAATTGAAGTCCAAACTTGCAAGGCTTGATGAACTCAATATCCTGCTCAATATGGACAAAACAGAAAATGAAATTGTCGGCGGCGAGCCTGATGAGGGCGAAGTACCGACTGCACGAAAGGAGAAAACTTATGAAAGATAATATGAAAGAAAAGGATTTGACGGTAGATTTCTTTTTCGGAAACGAGGAAATCAATCCGTTTGACGCACCACAGATGTGCGTTGTTCGCAGATTAAGCAATGCTTATCACGAATTGGAAAACGAAAAACTTCCGGCTAATAAGGCGGAAATCAACCTCAGAATTGCTAAACTCAGTTTCTATGAAGAACTCATTGACATCAGTATTCAAACTGATTTTTCACAGGCTGACATTATTGCTCTTTATGAGGAAGAAGACCTTGCGGAAATTGCTTGGCTTTTCTGGAATGATGTTAAGTGTCCGGTCGCCGATGTTCTTTTGCTGATTGCGAAGCTCGCTTATTGCGATGAGATAAGCGATAAGGTAATCGACTTCCTTGTGTAAAGCGAGGTGGTTTATATGCCATATATCGCACCGGAGGTCATAACCGAAGCCAAGCGAATGGACTTATTGACATATCTCAGAGAGTATGAACCGAACGAGCTTGTGAAGTATTCAAATAACACCTACACCACAAGAACCCACGACAGCTTGAAAATTTCAAACGGAAAATGGATGTGGTGGTCAAGAGGTATCGGGGGCAAATCTGCCCTCGACTACCTTATTAAAGTTCGTGGAATGGACTTCGTTGAAGCGGTTCAGACCATTATGGGAAACGGTTCGGTAAGGTCTCCGACACCCGAAAACGCAAAAAGCTATGTTAATCAACCGCTGCTACTTCCCCGAAAGAAGTCCCTCTACCGATGTGGTATTTGAATATCTTTTCGGGCGTGGCATTGATTATGAAATCATCAATTACTGTTTGGAAAAGGAACTGGTAATTGAATCGCTACCGTATCACAATGTTGTTTTTATCGGCTACGACGAAAGAAATAAACCAAAGTATGCAGCTTACAGAGCCACAAATCAATCAAGACTTATGGGCGACTGCACCGGTAGCAAAAAGCAATATTCTTTCCGTCTTACTGCCGAGAACACCGGCGAGGTTCATCCTTTTTGAATGTGCCATTGACCTACTCTCCTATGCAACCTTGATGAAGTCGGAGGGAAAGGATTGGCGACAGTTTAATCTTGTTTCTCTTGCCGGAGTGTACTCGCCAAAGCAAAATATCGGGGACTCGAAAGTGCCTGTTACGGTTAGAAATTTGCTTGAAAAAGACAAGTCAATTAAGCGTATCATTCTCCATTTGGACAATGATATTGCCGGAAGAAAAGCAACCAAGGCGTTGCAAACTATTCTTTCGGATAAGTATGAAGTCGTTGACGATCCGCCCAAGTGCGGAAAAGATGTCAACGACTTTCTTTGTATCAAGTTAGGAATATCCAAGAAACACGAAAGGAGTTTTGAAAGATGAATGTTGAAAAAATCAGAGAAATGTACCCGGAGGGTACGCAGATTGTACTCACTGAAATGGCTGGCGAAAGTCAAATGCCCTACGGTCTGAAAGGAACGGTTAAGTTCGTTGACGACGCCGGACAAGTTCATATGAGTTGGGAAAACGGCAGCTCACTTGCACTAAACATTGATGAGGATACCTTTGAAAAGGTTGAAACCTCTGAAAAGATTTCTGTCATTCTTATTGAACCGGACAAGTATCCAAAGGTCATTGAAATCGAGGATACGCTTGAAGCAATGCAGGCTATTGTTGAGGGCGATATTGAGGAGTATATGCCCTTTGCGGACGATGTAGCCATTATCTGCAACGAGGAAGGCAAGATGAACGGTATGCAGTTGAACAGGGCAATCTACTCCGAGCCTGAAAATGTTGAGATGAGTTATCAGCAGTTGAAGGCTCATTTACGACAGGCAGAAAAAGAAAGAAATCATACTGTCGGATATGTTGTTTTTACTGCGGACAGCTTCGACAAACCTTACACAGAGGAAGAACGAACCTATGTTGTCGGCAGTAATAATAAGGCTTTCATCGAGGGTATGGGTGGATATTCTATCTACGCTTCTTCCCTTGACGGTTCAGATAAAAATGTGCGACTGGAAGCGTATATGGCTGATGAATACGGCGGAAAGGACGGTTGGAAGATTGAAAAGTGCTATGTGAAAGACGAGAGCAATCGTGAAATTCTCGATATTATTGCCGGTAAGTTTTTCATTGCCTATGCGCCGATTGAGTCGGAGAAACTTCTCAGTATGCCAAAGGATTTGATGAAAAAGTACGAGGATAAATTCAAGTATCCGGAGCATTTTTATCAGACAGATAACGGCATTGTAGCGAAAGCATATAAGCCGGTATCGAAGGATATGGAGAGATAAAGAGACAATCTCCGGGGCAACCCTACGAGTCTGCACAAACTTAGCGAGCAGACCATTTGGATAACCACAGGTTTCCAAACGGTAAAACTCGTTAGGGGTTGCCCCTAATACCCCAAAGAGAAAGGAGAGAAATTTTGCGAGAGATAGTATTGGTAGTCGCCGGTTTAATCATCGGCGGCTTTTTCGGAGTTACTTTTATGTGCCTGTTTCAGATAAATAAGGACAGGCACTATTTTATTTCAAGAAAGGATGACACAGAAAATGAGAAAAAGAAACATTCAGAAGATTGTTAGGCTCAGCCGTGACGAAGCACAGGACTTGCAGAAAAAAGCAAAGAAGGCTTGCCTTAGTGAAGCCGGACTTATCCGTTTGCTTCTCCGTGGTTATGAGCCGAGAGAAAAGCCCGATGAAAGATTTTACGATGTTATGCGTGAGCTTTCCGCAATCGGTAACAACATCAACCAGCTTGCCGCAAAAGCAAATACGCTCGGCTTTGCCGACGCAACGCAGCTTAAAAAAGAAGCGGAGCGTTGGCATAAGTTTCAGGCAGATGTTGAACGAGTTTTTCTTAGACCCAATGAGAGCGATATGAAATGGCAGTAAGTAAGCTATGGGCAGTCACTTCAAGACTCGGTCAGGTTATTGATTACGCAGCCAATCCCGCAAAAACGGTGGCAGATAATTACACTGTGGAACAGTATCAGGCTCTCCGTGATGTGTTGGCATACGCAAAGGACGAAGAAAAAACCGAGCGTGAATTTTTCGTCGAAGGTATCAACTGCAATCCGCTTACAGCCCGTGACCAATTTGTATCGGTTAAACAGGCATACGGTAAAGAGGAAGGCATACAAGCCTACCACGGATACCTGAGTTTTAAGGAACAAGATATTTCGCCGGAGCTTGCACAGAAAATCGGAATGGAGTTTGTAAACGAAGTTTGGGGCAAAAGATTTCAAGTGGTAGTAACCACTCATTTGAACACAAAGCATTTGCATTGCCACTATGTAATCAACTCAGTTTCCTTTGTGGACGGCAAGAGATTATGGGGCGACGAAAAAGCGTGGTTCAAGTTTCGCTTGGTTGCAGATAAAATTTGCGAAAAGTACGGACTTTATTATAATCCAAATCCAAATCGCAGTAAGCAATCATCCTACTATTACAAACAGGAACAAGCCGGAATGCCGACTCGATACTCAATGACTCGTCAAGCCATAGACGAAGCGATTGCTCACAGCACGAACCTTAAAAGTCTTGATTATGCACTGACTCAAATGGGTTATGAGCATTGTTTGAGTGAAAGCCGTAAGTATTGGACGATTGTGCCGAAAGGATACAAAAAACCGATAAGGCTTAAAAATCTCGGTGAAGATTACACCGAAGAAGCAATCAAGCGTAGGCTTACTGAAAATCAAGGCGTACGCTTAATGCCGTTTACAAATCAGACGGTAGTCATCAGACAGTACCGACTGCCTACAAGAGAACACAAAATAAAAAAGGTCGGCGGACTGTATGGGCTGTATCTGCATTACTGTTACAAGCTCGGTTATCTGCCTAAATACAAAAAACAAAATACCGCAAGGCTTCATTACCTTCTCAAAGAAGATTTATTGAAGCTGGATAAAATCACACAGGAGACAAGGCTGCTCGGACGAGAAAATATTTCTACGGATGAACAGCTTTTCTCATATAAAGAGTCGGTGTTGTCGCAAATCGAAACCTTGACTGACGACAGAACGCACCTGCGAAAACAGTTGAGAAGAAATTTGAGTGACGATGAGCTGTCAAAGGTCAAAGAACAGATTTCGACAATCACCGGCAAATTGTGGACTCTCCGTAAAGAGGTTGGTCTTTGTGATGACATTGCCGAGAGGTCAAAGGTCATTGAAGCCAATCTTGAAACGGTAAGAGCCGACGAAGAAAAACAAGAAAGAAAGGAGCAAAACCGAAATGACAAATTCAGGTGACGCAGCAGAACAGGTCGTAAGCTTATCTCTTGAAGGCTTTGAAGTTGCTGCCAAACTAACCGGTTCGGCTGCAAAGAATATTGCTATTCTTCTCGCTTCCGTGTTAAAGCAGGAAGCAACGCAGGCGAACAAGACAAGAGGTAAAGCCCGTCTTACCAATATGATTAAATCGGGCAAAGAGTTGAAAGTGTTTTCTATTCCTAATAAGGACTTGAAGAAATTTACCGAACAGGCAAAACGCTACGGCGTTCTTTACTGCGTGTTAAGGGATAAAAACACAAAGGGCGATAATGTACCGATTGATATTATTGCTCGTGCAGAGGACGCTTCCAAAATTCAGCGTATCGTTGAGAGATTTGAACTTGGTAAGGTTGATAAGGCTGCTATCGTTACGGAGTCGCAGAAGGCGGTTGAAAAACGAGAAGCTTTGGAAAAAGATAAGCCGACTAAATCCAAAAACGAAATCATTACCGAGGAAGCAACCCGAAAGCCAATTCAGAAAGACGGGTACTCGCAATCAAACCCCACAGTCGCCAAGACGGACAAAAACCCTCCGTCAAGGCAAAACTCAGAGCCGGCAGATATGCAAACTGACAAGGGTGCTGTAAGCGACGGACAGAAAAAGCCATCGGTCAAAGAAAAGCTCGACCGATACAAGGCTCAGTCCAAACAACAGAAAGAAGCAGAACGCAAAGAGCCGGAAGTTGATAAGGCAAAGAGTAACTCTGCAACAAAGCAGACGGTACACAAACAGCCGAAAAATAAACCTAAGAAATCGAAAGAGAGGTAATTACAATGACAAACAATTTTACTCCTGCAAAGGCAAGCGGTCAGCGACCGAGACTTTCCAAAGAGGAATATGCCGAGAAAATGAAAGCGGAAAAGGAAGCAGTATATCAGATGGCTGACGACGCCGCAAAAGCGATTGTTTCCGACCCGGAAAAGTTCAAAGCGTTTCTTGATACACAGAGCCGTCTTGACAGATACTCTGCGGTCAACGCTCTCCTCATTTTTAAGCAACTCCCAGAAGCGAGTCAGCTTAAAAACTTTGACGATTGGAGCAAAGACAACATCAAAATCACGAAAGGTGCAAAGAGCATTTCCATTCTTGAACCTGTTGAATATGCAAAGCGTGACGGCACAACCGGAATTTCCTACAATGTGAAAAAGGTTTTTGATGTATCTCAAACCAATGGAAAACGACCGCCTGCGCCGACAGTCAATCGTGACCCGAAAGCACTCATTACCACAATGCTTGATTCTTCTCCGGTCAATGTGGAGGCGGCAGACGACCTGCCGTACCCGAATATGGCGGCGTTCTATAACAACGAGGAGCAAACCTTGTATGTTAAGCGTGATGTAGGCGACAGCGTAGCGGTTGCACAGTGCGTAGCACAGGAACTTGGCCACGCACAGCTTTCTATCAACAGCGACAGTTACAGCCGTTCCAATATGGGCTTTCAGGCGGTATGTATCGGATATATGCTTTGCAAAAAGTACGGTATTGATACGCAGAATTTTGCAATCAACCGTATTCCGGACAAACTCGCCAACAAAGAGCCAAAGGACATTCGCTATGAACTTTCCAAAACGAGAAACGCAATGGCGGATATTCATTCCCGTGTTTCTGATGAGCTGTATAAGAAAAAGCAGGCTCGCTCAAAAGACTATGAAAGATAAGAGGTTAGATTATGGCGAAAGAGAAATGTATCATATAGCGTTGGACGATTACGAACACGGCATTATTATCCGTTCTCTCAACGATGAAAAAACGGACTTGATGAACGAGGGTAAATCCACCGACGCTGTTGACGACCTTATCATTAAGGTCGGAACTGCCCCAAAGAAAAAGTTCAAAGTTATCGAAAAGGAACGCTCTTGTGAATCGAGATAACGAAAGGCAGACTGCTGTTATTCTTTCAGTCATCGGTATTATCCCGGTCGTATGGCTGGCACTTTTGATTGCACCCTCTGTAAAGGGAGGATTGCCGGAAATTCTGCCGAGCCTTTATCGGCTTTTAACGAACCGTCCATATTGAAGTTTGCGAGGACAGCCTAAAAACTGTCCTCGTTTTGCTTCTATGCTACGGACTCGGTCTTGGAATTTACTTCTCAACACAGAGAAATTACCGAAGGCGTGAAGAACACGGCTCTGCTAAATGGGGCAACGCAAGAGCCGTAAATAAGAAATACAGACAGTCGCCGGATTCCGCAAACAAGCTGATGACGCAAAATGTTTGTATCGGGCTTAATGCAAAGAAACATCGAAGAAATCTAAACACACTTGTATGCGGTGGTTCAGGTGCAGGTAAGACAAGATTTTACTGTAAACCGAACCTTATGCAATGTAACACATCGTTTGTTATTCTTGACCCGAAAGGCGAAATTCTGAGGGACACAGGAAAACTGCTTGAAAGCAAAGGCTATGAAGTCCGTGTACTCGATTTGATTTCAATGGAGAAAAGCCATTGCTACAACCCATTCGTCTATTTGCAAAATGACAATGATGTGCAAAAGCTCGTGACGAACCTTTTCAAGAGTACCACTCCAAAGGGCAGTCAGTCCCAAGACCCGTTTTGGGATACTTCGGCTTCAATGTTGCTTTTGGCATTGGTGTTTTATCTACACTACGAGGCACCGGAAGAAGAACAGAACTTTGCAATGGTTATGGAAATGCTCAGAGCCGGTTCAATCGAGGACGAGGAAGATACAAGACCTTCTCCCCTTGACGAATTGTTTGCCGAGCTTGAAATGAAAAATCCTGACCATATTGCTCTTAAATATTACCGTTCTTATCATTCGGGTGCGGCGAAAACATTAAAGTCCATACAGATAACTCTTGCGGCGAGACTGGAAAAGTTCAACCTTGAAAGCCTTGCTTCTTTAACTACAACAGACGAACTTGACCTTCCCTCATTGGGAGAGAAAAAGGTCGCCCTGTTTGCGTTAATACCGGATAACGACTCCAGCTTTAACTTCTTGGTATCTATTCTTTATACGCAACTGTTTCAGCAGTTGTTTTACGCTGCCGACCACATTCACGGCGGCTCGCTTCCCGTTCCTGTTCATTTTCTTATGGACGAGTTTGCCAATGTGAGCCTGCCTGATGATTTCGACAAGATATTGTCGGTTATGCGTTCCCGTGGAGTTTCTGTAAGTATCATCTTGCAGAACTTGGCACAGCTAAAAGCCTTGTTCGAAAAGCAATGGGAAAGCATTGTAGGCAACTGCGACGAGTTTCTGTATCTCGGCGGTAACGAGCAAAGCACACACAAATATGTGTCGGAACTGCTCGGCAAGGAAACAATTGATACCAACACATACGGTAAGAGTTCAGGTCGAAGCGGAAACTACTCCACTAACTATCAGATTAGCGGTCGAGAACTGCTTACTCCCGATGAGGTGCGTATGCTCGATAACCAATATGCTATTTTGTTTATTCGTGGAGAACGCCCAGTAATGGACTTCAAGTATGACATCTTAAAGCACCCGAATGTGGTGCTTACAACCGACGGTAAGGCTTCGGCTTACAAACACGGAGAAGTTACCGTCAAGCATTCGTCTATCTCTGTTCTTTCTCTTGACCCGAAAGAGTTACCGGAGGAAAACTACGGAGAAACCACTTACGAACTTCTGTCTGATGAGGACTTTGAAGTAAATAAAAACATATATTAACGGAGGAATTTACAATGACTAATTTCAATAAGAACAATGAAAAGAAAACTACTCAGAGATTGCCTATGACCGGAAAGGTTAAGAAAGGCTTTCATACTTACTGCGCCGTTGTTACAGCAGTAACCCTTGTTTTCGGTATGAGCGTTACCGCTTTTGCCGCTAACGACCCGATTACCGTGGTAAATAACCTGTCTGACTTCATCTTCGGACTCATTCGAGCAATCGGTATGATTTTGCTCGGCTTTGGTATCGTTCAGGTCGGACTTTCTTTGAAGTCTCACGACCCGTCTCAGCGTGCCAACGGCTTCTTGACCCTTGCAGGCGGTATTATCATTACCTTTGCAAAGGAAATTCTTAATCTCATTGCCGGTTAAAAGAACACAGTTATCAAAGGGGCATATCCGATTTTGGGTATGCCCCTTAATCTTTAAGGAGGTGCAAACAGATGAGTGATAACTGGGTAGTTCAAAACCTACAAAATGCCCTCGACACTTGGAACAGCAAGTTATCTGAAATATGGCAACTGCTTACCACTTCACCACAGGACTTCAAAGGCGGAAGCATTTGGAATGTGATGGTAACAATCAATGGTGCGGTTCAGACTATCGGACTTGCTTTGCTTGTTTTATTCTTTGTTGTCGGTGTAGTTCGCACTTGCGGAAGTTTTACCGAAGTGAAGAAACCGGAACACGCATTAAAATTGTTTATCCGCTTTGCCATTGCCAAAGGTGTTATAACTTACGGCTTGGAGCTAATGCTCGCTTTATTTAACATCGTGCAAGGTACGATTTCAACCATTATGACATCTGCCGGATTTGGCACACCAAAATCAAACAACCCTGCCTTCCGAAATGATAACAACTATCGAGGAGTGCGGATTTTTTGAGAGTATCCCGCTATGGGCTGTAACACTTATCGGCGGACTGTTTATCACAGTTCTCTCTTTCATTATGATAATGACGGTGTACGGACGATTTTTCAAACTGTATATGTACACGGCTCTCGCTCCTATACCGCTTTCCACCTTTGCCGGAGAACCGTCGCAGAATGTTGGTAAGAGCT
>ENA-OQHL01000657-OQHL01000657.1-human-gut-metagenome-genome-assembly--contig:-NODE-657-length-22461-cov-3.637145_pt1 | contig 22461 bp, 20 predicted proteins | sample MGYA00242565_ERZ504723 | MGnify/ENA primary metagenome ERZ504723 (study PRJEB26092, sample SAMD00036211) | human gut metagenome | host: Homo sapiens | study: EMG produced TPA metagenomics assembly of... | reverse complement strand
GAGACAGACAAATAGGATGCTGTTAAATACAATGAACGGGAGCACATAAAATAAGAGGATATGCGGCCATTCACTTTGTTTTTTCTGCGGTACCGGTGATCACGGCGGGACGCAGATGGCTGATTCTGTTCCATAAAAAACTCCTTTTATCGCAAGGCAAAATGCCCGATGATCTGTCCATTAGCATAACAGAAAAACCACGGATTTACAAGACAACTTTTCTTACGATTCCATGAGTTATCCCCTTTCGGGAAGCCTGGGAGTATGGTAGAATGTAAATATCAGATGGTTGGTAACGCGGATTGCAGAAGAGGAGATGCTGCTGAAGCATGTTTTCAGGCAGAGAACGAAAGGTCAGCGGCAAAACGGTATATGAATGGGGATAAACAGATGATTCAGAAAGCGGCGCTATTTGCGGCAAAGGCCCATGAGGGCATGATACGGAAGGGAAGCAGGATTCCTTATATCTATCATCCAATGGAAGTGGCGCTCATTGTGGCGCAGATGACCGATGATCCGGAGGTCATTGCCGCGGCGTATCTTCACGATGTCCTGGAAGATACCAGTGTGACGCCGGAAGAACTGGAACAGAATTTTGGAAGCCGGGTATTGTCGTTTGTGATGGCGGAGAGTGAGGACAAGTCCCGTACCTGGCGGGAGCGGAAGGCCAGTACGATTGCCCATTTAAAACGGGCGCCGCGTGAGGTGAAGCTGCTCACGCTGGGAGACAAACTCAGTAATATGCGCAGCACCGCCCGCGATTATATGGTGATCGGGGATGAAATCTGGCAGCGTTTCAACGAAAAGCACCGGGAATGCCACCAGTGGTATCTGGAAGGAATTATGGATGGCCTGCAGGAACTGCGGGAACTGCCGCCATTTCAGGAACTGGAGCGGCTGTATCATCTGGTATATGAATCATAGAGAAGAAGCATCGGCAAAAGTCGGCACAGTTCATAGCATATATGAACCGTGTCGATTTTTGCGGCGAGGAGAACTATAAGCGGGCCGGAATGCGCTTGACGCGTGTTCCGGCCCGAAGTACAATGGGCATAAGAAACGCGGTGTGTACAGTCAGCAGACACACCGTTTCGCACAGTTCGCCGGTTCCGGCATGTGCAGACAAACCTGTCCCGTTCGTGACAGGAATTTCAGTATCAAAATGAGGTTACAGCTGTGTCATAAGGGAAGAGACAGCAACTTAATGTTTCAGGGGGATTTGGGTGACAAAAGAAAAAGCAAGGGGAATACAGACTGCGCTCTGGGCGGCGCTGGTACTGGTGCAGATGACGGTAGTCGGCGCGCTTCAGGTGCGCGCGGAAACTGTGCGGCGGGAGGTGACCTATGAAGCAGTGGAGGGAGAAGCGGAACTTCCGGATGAGATCACGGTTTCGGTGCTGGCCGGGAACGATGAGGAGCTGGTGCGGTGCCGGGCGGTGGATCAGGTGGAAGAGGATGCTTACTGGCGGGATGATTTTTCCTTTCCCATCACATTTTATGAGTATGGGGCGGGGGAATACCAGCTGGGGGAGATTATGGTAAAGGAATCGGAGCTGATAGATTTTTCTGAGCTGACTGAGCTGGCGCAGCAGTATGGAACAGAACTGCTCTCGAGCATGGGACTCTCCGAAGAAGAATACGAAGTGGAGGAGATTGGCTGGGCAGGAATGCCCTATGAAAATGAGGACGGTATTGTGTGCCGGGACGCGGTGGCCCGCGGAAGCCGGCTGTTGCGGGATTATCAGGTAATGTATGAAGGGACTGTGGATCCGGAACGATGGGAGAAGCTGAAACGGGGTGGCGCGCCGGGAGAACTGGACGAGGCTCAGATGCAGGAAGAATCTGCTTCGGAGAAAGCGGAGGAGACAGCCGGGGCAAAGGCGGAAACGGACGCGGCACAGCCGGAAGAGGTGGAGAAACAGCCGAAACAAAAGAAGTCCAGGCTACAGGAATTTCTGGAAAGAGTGACCAGGATTTTGCTGATTGCGGTGGGAATCGGGGCTATCTTCTTTTTTGGCGGACTTTTAGTGCTTGCGCTGCTTTGGATTTACCGGAAATTGCGGGAATGGCATGCGCGGAGCCGGTAAAAGAAAGGCTGGCAGCAGGCGGGAAAATAGGGTTTGCGTTTTAGCATATGAAACTGCAAACAAGTACTGAATGACCGGGCGTTTACATATGATAGAGCAGAATGGTTTCGGGCATGGGAAGAAGCGCGGAGCCTGAACATTTCCGGGAGCGCGGTGGCAGAATGAAAACATGGTATCAGATGACGGCAGAGGAAGCCCTGCGCGGGGATGGAGAGCAGCCATGGTGGACTTTCATCCGGCCAGGCTGAGGTGCGCTGTGGTCAGTTTGGAGAAAATGTGCTGCAGGAGCATGCCGGAAAAAAAATCTGGCAGGTATTTCTGGAGCAGTTTCAGGATCTTCTGGTGTTGATCCTGATCGTGGCAGCGGCAATTTCTGTTCTTTCTGGCAGTGGGGAGAGTGCGGCTGTTATTTTTGCGGTGATCACCATGAATGCGGTATTGGGAACGATTCAGCATGAGAAGGCCAGAAAGTCTCTGGAGAGCCTGAAAAAACTGTCCGCGCCGGTTGCGCAGGTGCTGCGGGATGGAAAAAGCCAGGAGATTCCGGCAGCGAAGGTAGTGCCGGGAGATATTGTGCTGTTGGATGCCGGAAGCCTGGTGGCAGCGGATGGCCGTCTGCTGGAATGCTATAACCTGCAGGTGAATGAAAGCTCACTGACGGGGGAGTCGCTGCCGGTGGAGAAGCGGGCAGGGGTGGAAGATGTAGCAGGAATTCCCCTGGGAGACCAGTACAACATGGTCTTTGCTGGTTCGCTGGTGACGGGTGGCCGTGGCGTGTTTGTGGTGACGGCCACCGGCATGGAAACGGAGCTTGGAAAGATTGCCCGGCTCATGAATATGGCAAAGGAGAAGAAAACGCCGCTGCAGGTGAGTCTGGACCAGTTTAGTACCCATCTGGCGGCTTTGATTCTCGGAATCTGTGTACTGGTGTTTGGGCTGAGTCTGTACCGGGGAACCAGCGTACTGGAATCGCTGATGTTTGCGGTGGCGCTGGCGGTGGCAGCCATTCCGGAGGCGCTCGGTTCCATCGTGACCATTGTGCAGGCCATGGGAACGCAGCAGATGGCCCGGGAACACGCCATCATCAAGGATTTAAAAGCGGTGGAAAGCCTGGGCTGCGTCTCGGTAATCTGTTCCGATAAGACTGGAACCCTGACCCAGAACCGTATGACAGTGGAGCAGGTGCTGGTAGATGGAAGGGTTCTGCAACCCGGGCAGCTAAGGCTGTATGACCCGGTCCAGAGGTACTTTTTATATGGGGCAGTTCTGGACAACGACGCAGTGGTACAGGGGGACGTCTGCACGGGAGACCCAACGGAAGCAGCACTTCTGGCAATGGCTCTGCGGGCAGATGTTTCACCTGAGGCGCTGCGCCGGGAGATGCCGCGCCTGGGAGAACTTCCTTTTGATTCCGGGAGAAAGCGGATGAGTACGCTGCACTGGTGCGACGGAATCTGTGTCCTGTTTACCAAAGGAGCGCCGGATGTCCTTCTGGAACGAACTGACCAGATTCTGACAAAAAGTGGAGTAAGACCTATGACGCCGGAGCAGAAGAAACAGATTCGGCAGCAGAATGAGAGCTGGGCGGCCGGAGGCCTGCGGGTGCTGGCAGTGGCCTACCGGCCTCTGGAGCAGATGCAGGCCTGCAGCCTGGAACTGGAGGATTCCTGTATTTTCCTGGGCATAGCTGCTATGCTGGATCCGCCGCGGCCGGAGTCGAAACCGGCGGTGCTGACGGCAAAAAAGGCGGGCATCCGTCCGGTCATGATCACGGGAGATCATCCGGTGACGGCACTGGCGGTGGCAGAAAAGACCGGAATTCTGGAGGCCGGTGACCTGGCGGTGACCGGGCCTGGACTGGATCAGATGACGGATGGGGAGCTGGACCGGAAGCTGGAATATATCTCTGTTTACGCGCGGGTCTCACCAGAGCACAAGATCCGCATCGTGGAAGCGTGGCAGCGGCAGGGCAGGATTGTGGCCATGACAGGGGATGGGGTGAATGATGCCCCGGCCTTGAAAAAAGCGGACATTGGTGTGGCCATGGGAATCATGGGAACCGAGGTTTCCAAGGATGCGGCATCCATGATCCTGACAGATGATAATTTTGCCACTATGATCAAGGCGGTGGCGAATGGCCGGAATGTGTACCGGAATATCCGCAATGCGGTACAGTTTCTGTTGTCCGGCAATATGGCCGGCATTTTGTGTGTGCTGTATGCCTCAATTCTGGCTCTGCCCATGCCCTTTGCCCCGGTGCATCTTTTGTTTATTAACCTGCTGACAGATTCGCTGCCGGCGATTGCCATTGGCATGGAACCCCAGGAGGAGGGACTTCTGGACCAGCCGCCGCGGGATCCAAAGGAGGGAATTCTGACCGCCGCGTTTTTGCTCCGGCTTGTGCTACAGGGAATGCTGATTGCGGTGAGCACGATGACGGCGTATCATGTGGGGATGGATACAGGCGGAGCCGGGACGGCCAGTACTATGGCATTTTCCGCGCTGACTCTGGCCCGGCTGTTTCACGGATTTAACTGCCGGAGCAGCCATTCGCTTTTGAGCCTTGGAATCCGGAGCAATATGTGGAGTGTGATGGCTTTTGAAACGGGAACGCTGCTTCTGGCAGCAGTGTTGTTTTTGCCGGGGCTGCAGGTGCTGTTTGCGGTGGCAGATCTGAGCGCAAGGCAGCTGGCAACGGTGCTGGTCTGCGCCTTTGTGCCGACGCTGCTGATTCAGGCAGTGAAGATGTTGGGAGAAGCGGCTGCGTAGGGAGATAATATTTTAACAAAGAAGGAATACATTCAACAGAAAAATAGTCATTCAACCTAACAAAAAGGATGATTGTATAAAAACAGATACCTGGGATGTATTGAGAAAAAAACGCAAATATACCGCTTGCAATTTAGAAAAAATATGATATTCTATATGCAGGTCAGATGAATGGCCTGCTATAGAATGAATCGTTATGAATTTAACAAATCATGACGGTATTAAGGTATACAGAGAAGCTGCTGATCCCCCCAAAACAGACAGCGGCAGTTGACGGACAGACAATATGACTAATCAGATAGCAAAATATTTGAGAAGTTATATTTTTTTCTGGCAACTATGTATACAGTATGCAAAAACACAGTACAATTTTAAGGAGGAAAACACCAAATGACTAACTTTGATCAGTGGGATGGATTTGACGGCCGTCTGTGGAAAGAAGAAGTAAACACCCGTGATTTTATCCAGCATAACTACAAGCCTTACGAGGGAGATGAGTCCTTCCTGGCTGGCCCGACCGAGGCTACCGACAAGCTGTGGGGAATCCTGCAGGGTCTTCAGAAAGAGGAGCGCGCAAAGGGCGGCGTTCTGGATATGGATACCCACATTGTTTCCGGTATCACTTCCCATGGCCCTGGCTACATCAGCGAGGCTGATAAGGACTTAGAGCAGATCGTTGGTCTTCAGACCGACAAGCCGTTAAAGAGAGCTTTCATGCCGTACGGCGGTATCAAGATGGCTGAGCAGGCTTGCCAGAACTACGGTTATGAGCCGGATCCGGAGCTGCATAAGATCTTCACCGAGTACTGCCGCACTCACAACCAGGGCGTATTTGATGCTTACACTCCTGAAATGAAGAAGGCTCGTCACAATAAGATCATTACCGGTCTTCCGGATACCTACGGCCGTGGCCGTATCGTAGGCGACTACCGTCGTGTTGCTCTGTACGGTATCGATTTCCTGATCCAGGAGAAGCAGAATGATTTCGCAAACTGTGGCGATGGCGTTATGACCGACGACATCATCCGTCAGAGAGAAGAGCTGTCCATGCAGATCAAGGCTCTGAAGGATATGAAGGTTATGGCTCAGTCTTACGGCTACGATATTTCCCAGCCGGCTAAGACCGCAAAAGAGGCTGTTCAGTGGCTGTACTTCGGATATCTGTCCGCAGTTAAGACCCAGAACGGTGCTGCAATGAGTGTTGGCCGTATCTCCACCTTCCTTGATATTTACATTGAGCGTGACCTTGAGAACGGCGTGCTGACCGAGGCTGAGGCACAGGAGCTGATCGACCATCTGGTAATGAAATTCCGTATGGTGAAGTTCGCAAGAATCCCGTCCTACAACCAGCTGTTCTCCGGTGACCCGGTATGGGCTACCCTTGAGGTTGGCGGTATCGGCGTAGATGGCCGTTCTATGGTAACCAAGACCGACTATCGTTTCCTGCACACCTTAGAGAACATGGGACCGAGCCCGGAGCCGAACATGACTGTTCTGTACTCCTCTGCTCTGCCGGTAAACTTTAAGAAGTATGCAGCTCACATCTCCATCAACACCAGCTCTGTTCAGTACGAGAACGATGACGTGATGAAACCGGTATGGGGCGATGACTACTCCATCTGCTGCTGCGTATCTGCTACTCAGACCGGTAAAGAGATGCAGTTCTTCGGCGCACGCGCAAACCTGGCTAAGTGCCTGCTGTACGCTATGAACGGTGGCCGCGACATGAAGAGCAGAGAGCAGGTTGGTCCGGAGTTAAGACCGATCACCTCCGAGTATCTTGATTACGATGAGGTTATCCGGAAATACGATGTTATGATGGACTGGCTGGCAGGTCTGTATGTAAATACCTTAAACCTGATCCAGTACATGCATGATAAATACTTCTACGAGGCAGCTGAGATGGCTCTGATCGATACCGACGTCCGCCGTACCTTCGCAACCGGTATCGCTGGTTTCTCTCACGTAGTAGACTCCTTAAGCGCGATCAAGTACGCTAAGGTAAAAGCAATCCGTGATGAGGAAGGCATGATCATGGACTTCGAGACCGAGGGTGACTTCCCGCGTTACGGCAACGATGATGACCGTGCGGATGACATCGCAGTATGGCTGTTAAAGACCTTCCTTGAGAAGTTAAAGAAACGCCACACCTACAGAAATTCCGAGGCTACCACCTCTATCCTGACCATTACCTCCAACGTAGTATATGGTAAGGCAACCGGCAACATGCCAGACGGAAGAAGAGCAGGCGAGCCGTTATCTCCTGGTGCAAACCCGTCTTACGGCGCAGAGAAGAGCGGACTGTTAGCTTCCCTGAACTCTGTTGCAAAGCTTCCGTACGAGTGGGCTCTGGATGGTATTTCCAATACCCAGACCATCAACCCGGATGCACTGGGCCACGACGCTCAGGAGCGTATCGACAACCTGGTACAGGTTATGGACGGATACTTCGATCAGGGCGCTCACCACTTAAACGTAAACGTATTTGGTACCGAGAAGCTGATCGATGCTATGGAGCATCCGGAGAAAGAGGAGTACGCAAACTTCACCATCCGTGTATCCGGCTATGCAGTTAAGTTCATCGACTTAACCAGAGAGCAGCAGATGGATGTAATCTCCAGAACCTGCCACGCTAGCATGTAATTTACGGACGGAAGTCTGATAAAAAACACTCCGGGGGGAACGAAAATTTCCCTATACCGGAGTGTTTTTATTTTTCGGGAGATACTATAATCATAGAAACAATACAGGAGGAGAGTTCATGGAAGAGAACAAAGCACTTGTGGGTCATGTGCATTCCCTGGAGACCTTTGGGCTGGTAGACGGACCGGGTGTCCGCACCGTGGTATTTTTGCAGGGCTGCCGCATGCGCTGCCGTTACTGCCATAACCCGGAGACCTGGAGCATGTCCGGCGGCGAAGAATGGACTGCGAAGGATCTATTCAACCGTGTGTACCGTTACCGCACGTACTGGAAGAACAACGGCGGTATTACCGTCAGCGGCGGCGAGCCGCTTCTGCAGATTGATTTCCTGCTGGAGTTCTTTGCGCTGGCAAAGGCAAAGGGCATCCACACCACACTGGATACGGCAGGAAATCCATTTACCAGGGAAGAACCGTTTTTCGGTAAGTTCCGGAAATTAATGGAACTGACGGATCTGGTCATGCTGGATTTTAAAGAGATGGATGGCGTGCGCCATAAAGAACTGACAGGTGTTGCGAATGACAACATTCTGGATCTGGCAAGGTATCTTTCCGACACCGGAAAAGATATGTGGATCCGCCATGTGCTGGTACCTGGGCTCACCGACCAGGAAGATGATCTGAAGGCTATGCGAGGTATGCTTGATGAATTAAAGACCGTGAAAAAGGTAGAAATCCTGCCGTATCACAGTCTGGGACTGTTCAAGTGGCAGAATCTGGGAATCCCGTATACGCTGGAAGGTGTACCGGCTCCGACGAAGGAAGAAGTGGAGCGGGCCGAGAAGCTTCTGGGAATTGTCAGATAACCGGCTGACAGGTCATCCGGTTGTTGACCGGAAGAGCAGTTAAGCGGATAATCTGCTGTTTGGCCAGCAGGAGTAATCTGCTACAGTTCCTGGTATCGTTCTTCCAACAGTTTCCGTATGCAGGGGTAGAGTGGGTTCAGCGCCTGCTCTTCTCTCCAGACAAGCAGCCCTTTTACAAAAAATGGTTCCGGCAGAGGAATATGGAGCAGGTCTGCTTCTATTATATGAAACAGACTTTCCGGAAGAATGCTAAGTCCCTCTTTTTCGCAGCAGAGGCGTGCGGCTTCCTGATACGTGCTGGTTTTGACGATGTTTGGGCAGTCAGCCAGCCCGGTTTGTTCCATAGCTTGTTGCTGCAGGGATGGGAAAAGGGAAAAATTATCTTTCATAAAAACGCGGTCATACTTCCAGGAGCCTTTGGATTTCATTCTTTCGATTAGATACGTTTCCTGATACCGGGAGCGAGATGCGGCGAGAAGATAGGAATCCTGGTGAAAGATCTGCTGAATGCAGGGCTTGGAAAACATGGTCCGGGTATTTACGATAAGCAGGTCAACGACATCATTTTCCAGAAATTGCCAGGCATTTTCACAGTCTCCGGCTGTGAGTGTAAGCCGCGCCTGCGGATAAAGTTTCAGGACTTTTGGCCAGATGTCTTTCAGGAACATGTTTCGCATGGTGTATTCAATATAGATACGGACATTTTGCAGAGCAGTCTGCTTCAGGGAGGTTAAAGCATCCTGAAGCTCCTGCTCTGTTTTTGCAATCTGCTTTGCGGTCTCCAGCACGATTTTTCCGCGTTCAGTCGGAAGAATAGCAGATTTGGAACGCGCAAAGACCGGAAAACCAAGTTTTTCTTCAAAGATTTTCAGCTGTTGGGAAAGTGCTGGCTGGGAAAGCAGGCAGCGCGCTGACGCGCGGCTGATGTTCTGTTCTTCTTCAATGGCCAGAAGGTATTCGTAAATTCTGGAATTCATAAGCAGTCTTCTCCATATTCTCTCAGAATTTGTCTGGTGTTTTCGTCCGGACACAAAAATTCAGAATTTGCCTGGTGCAGGCGTCGGTATTCCAGATAAATAAAAAAATTTTTCCATTGGGGTCAGAACATGCCCTTTGCGAAAGGCAAATCCTTCGAAAAGAGTGGGCATACCTGGAAGTGAAAAATAATGGAGCTGTGGAAGACCAAAAGCGCTTGCTTCATCCAGAAAACCGGCATAGCTTCCTTCTGCAAGCAGATGTTCGTTTGTCAGGCGATTGGAAGTTTTGAGCTGAATATTTAACTTCAGATGATTCTGTTCCAGAAAACGGCTGACGCGTTCCCCGATTACGGTTCCGATATCTGGGAGAATAAACGGAGCATCTTCCATGGCAGAAAGCTCTGAAACGGATAAGGCAGCAGGCGCGGTGGCAGTACCTCCTTTGTCATAGAGCGGGTGAAAACTGGGAATGCCAAGCAGGATCTGTTTCTGTTCAAGAGAGAAAAACAGGTAGTCGTATTTTCTTTGAAGTTCGCAGTCATCGATCATCAGAAGAATAAAATCCAGCTGATGGGCGAGAAGCTTTTCATGTAGAGAGGCAGATCCCTCGTTTGTCACCGAAACCTGAATGTATGGATACTGCTCCAGAAGATACGGATAAATATAGGCAAGCGCAGTGCCTCCACGGATGGGCGGAATTCCGAAACGTACTTCGTTTGGAGAATCCTGTTCCAGAAGAGTCAGCTTTTGATGAAGCTGGGATTGCAGCAGCTGGATCTTGCGTGCGCTTTTCAGATAAATCTGTCCGGCCTGGGTCAGGGTATAGCAGCCGGAAGAGGTGAGAAAAAGGCGGATCCCGGTTTCTTCCTCCAGATTTTTCAAGTAGCGGCTCAGCACGGACTGTGAGACATGAAGCGTCCGGGCAGCCTGGGAAAGTGTTTTATTTTCAGCGATGGCAATGAAGTAATCGTAGTGGAGTGTGTTCACGAGTCTCCTCCTGAAAAGCATCTGAGTTGCTGTCAGAAATACGGTGGAGACAGTAATTCCGCGTATGGACAGAGATGCTATGCTTTTTTCTTATAGTATTATGTTTAGTATATATTAGAAAATCCGAAGATTCAAGCGTATGATGGAACTATAAGAGGTGCTGGGTACGCATGTGTAAACAGTAACCTGTTGGAATCAGGCCTGGATTCAAAATCATTACGATGCAGTTTTCTTATGGTACAAAGGAGGAGGCAACAAATAATGAACACACAACTGATCATTACCTTGGCGGTGCTGGTATTCATGGCAGTATCGTTTATGGTGAGAAAAATATCATTCGGTCTGACTGGCATGATCTGCATGCTCGCACTGGCAGTGACCGGAGTCATAGATTTAAACACGGCGTTTTCAGGTTTTTCCAATAAAACCACAATTCTGGTTGCAACTATGATGCTGGTAGCTGGTTGTATCGGAAAGACAAGTCTGGTAAGCGTAATCCGCAAGCGGATGTCTTCCATTCAGGAGAAAAGCGGAATTTTCCTGCTTTTGGCGATTCTTGGTTTCACCATTTTATTGACCCAGCTGATCGGTATGACTGCCCTGATGTCTGTCATGCTGATGTTAGTCGTTACACTGGATGATGACAGCGATCTGGCACAGTCCAGAATTTATTTCCTGATCGCAGCGGTCAATGCAGCCTGGTTCGGACGTTTTCCGATCGGTATGGGTGCAACCCTGCCGATGATCCATAACTCTTACTATGAGGGGCTGGTAGCAGAGCATCCGGAATTCCTGCTTGGTGTATTTGACTATATGAAAGTGGGACTGATCCCGTCCATCGTGTTGACGATCTACTGCTTGTTTGCATGGAAGCTGATTCCAAAGACAAAGATGGACGTGAATGCGATGCAGCACACCAACAAAGATACAAAGGCATCCCAGCTGACAAAACGTCAGGAGCAGATTGTCTGGGGCGTATTTGGAGTCATCATGCTGGCATTTGTATTTTCTACCCAGCTTGGAAATCTGGTTTATCTGCTTCCGATCGCAGGCTGCATTATCCTGGTGCTGACCGGTGTTGTTTCCAGTCAGGAAGCTTCCTGCACACTTGCCGGTGACATGGTATTCTGCGTAGCGGGTGTTCTGGTTGTTTCTTCAGCGCTGAACTCTTCCGGTGCAGGTCAGCTGATCGGTGATTTTGTGCTGAAGCTTTTGGGAAGTAATCCGTCCAGCACCCTGGTTATTACGGTGTTCTGTGTTGTTACCGTGATTATGACTACGTTCTTAAGCAACAATGGAACCATTGCAATCATGACACCGATCGCAGTTTCGACGGCACTGGTCGGGGGCATGAATCCAAAGGCAGTTGTTTTGGTTGTATTCGGTGCATCCTGCCTGGCGATTGCATTCCCAACCGGATGCGCCGCAGCGATGATGGCATTCTCCATTGGAAATCATAACCCGATGAAGCTGCTTCGGTTTACGCTGCCGTTTTTGATCTTGGGATCTGTTTCCCTGATCATTTCCGCAAGTATTTTTTTCCCGGTTTACAGTTAAGGAGGTAAAGTGATATGACGAAAGAGTTGCTTCAGGAACAGCTTGAAATCCTGGATCGCACCAATATGCATAAAAACGCAGCAAAAGAACGCGTGATCCCGGAAAGCTATCTGGCTTACAAAAACCAGGTGGAACAGAAAGAGACGATGCTTGAGAGCCCGTCAACCGGTGTGCCGGTGCGGTGTGTGATCACAAAAGCAAACAATCTTGAGAAAGATGCCCCGCTGTTTATTAATCTGCACGGGGGCGGATTTGTCCATCCGCAGGATGGAGATGACGACCTGTTCTGCGCCAGGGTGGCAGCCGAAATCGGTGGAATTGTAGTGGATGTCGATTATGCGGTAACACCGGAATATGTATTTCCAACGGCGTTTGAGCAGGTCTGGGATGTGGCAGAATGGGCTTTTGCACATGCAAAAGAGCTTGGCGCAGACTCGAACCGGATTTCCATCGGCGGTCACAGCGCTGGAGGTGCGCTGACTGCAGCTATCTGCTTGCGTGCAGCAAAAACAGGAAACATGAAATTTGCGCTTCAGATCCTGGATTATGCGGCACTGGATAATGCAATGTCGTTTGAGCCGGGCGGAAATGAACGCAGCCGCGCGTTCTCCATGCTTTACTGCGATGGAAATGTACGTGTATTAAAGAGCCCATACTGTTCTCCGGTTTTTGCGTCCGGTGAAATGTTGAAAAATCAGCCGCGCACCTTGATCATCAACGCAGAGCATTGCCCGTTTCGGACGGTTACCGAGCGTTATGGACAGCGGCTGGCACAGGCCGGAAACGAAGTGGCATTTCGGCTTTTCCCGGGAAGTGCCCATGGATTTACCATCCGCATGACAGGAGCATGGTTAGAAGCCCAGGACCTCATCATACGGTATCTGAAAAAAGCAGAGTACAGGGAGGTAAAGTAAGATGACAGAGGAGAGAAAACAGGAAATTCTCGAAATCATAAGAAATACAAACCGGAGACCGGCACAAACCGGCAAACCGCTGTACCCGGAAGAAATTATGGCATATCCCAATCTTTGTGAAGAGATAGAAAGCATTAGCCGCACCGTGGATGGCTTTTCCTATCGCATGGATATTCTGAGGGCAAAGAACCGGGGAAAAAACTGCCCGCTGTTTATCAATATCCATGGAGGCGGATTTATTGGTCCGCACCGGGAAAACGATACTTATTTCAGTGCGTACATGGCAGATCAGATTCATGGAATTGCGGTAGATCTGGACTATACCCTTTCTGATGCAGCACCATATCCGGTGGCACTCCATCAGTGCATGGATGCGCTGGATTATGTGGCAGAGCATGCAAACACGTGGGGCGCGTCGGCGAAAGATATCAGCGTTGGCGGTTACAGCGCCGGCGGCGCCCTGACAGCAGCAATGGGAATCTGCTGTGCAGAGCGCGGCGGCTTTGTGCCAAAACTTCAGATTTTGTGTTATCCTCCGCTGGAATACCGTATCCCGGATCAGTACAAGATCGATGCTTACGACCGCCAGATTGGAATGGAGCGGTGCAAGGCATTTGCAGATCTCTACTTCGATGATAAGAAAGAAAATTTTGAGGATATTCATAATTCTCCGCTTTATGCGCCGAGAGAGATTCTGGCAAAGCAGCCAAAAACCCTGATTCTGTCCGCAGGTCTCTGCAATTTCCGTTATGAAGACGAAGATTACGCGATCTGCCTGGCAGACGCAGGTGCGGAAGTCATCTTAAAACGCTTCCCGGAAGCATCCCACGGATTTATTCCGCATTTCATGGATGGCTGGAAGGAAGCAGCTGACCTGATGGTGCGGGAAATCCTGGAAAAATGAGTAAATAATTTGAGCGTAAAACAATGGACCGTGGAAGTTGCCTTTGGTAATTTCCGCGGTCCTGTTACGTTAGGGATATTGCTATAATTTACTCATCGCAGCTTCATCGGCCACGATCGTGACATCATTATGCAGCTGCAGAATGGATGCCGGAACCTGCGGAGTGATAGGTCCGCAGATGGTGGCTTTTAATGCATCGGCTTTGTCTTCGCCGCTGACTACCACCAGAATCTTTCTGGCCTTCATGATGCTTCCGATGCCCATGGTGTAGGCCTGTCTCGGAACATCGTTTTCAGACTCAAAGAAGCGCTTGTTGGCATCAATGGTGCTTTCGGTCAGGTTGACGCAGTGGGTTTCGCGGGCGAAGGAGTCTGCCGGTTCGTTGAAGCCGATGTGGCCGTTGCGGCCAAGTCCGAGAAGCTGTAAGTCTATGCCGCCGGACTGGCGGATGATTTCCTCATATGCCGCGCAGGCTTTTTCCGGGTCCGGTTCCAGACCGTTAGGCACGAAGGTGCGGGTTTTATCAATGTTGACATGGTCGAACAGGTTGGTGTTCATAAAATAGCGGTAGCTTTGCGGGTTTTCCGGGCTTAATCCCTTGTATTCATCCAGGTTGATGCTCATAACCCGGGCAAAATCCAGATCGCCCTTGTTGTACCACTCGATAAGCTGTTTGTAGGTGCCAATCGGGGAAGAGCCGGTGGCCAGGCCTAATACACAGTGCGGTTTCATGATAACCTGTGCGGAGATGATGTTGGCCGCTTTGCGGCTCATGTCCTGATAGTTTTTTGCTTTGCAGATGTTCATAGTAAGTAATACCCCCTTATTTATATAAAATACCCCTTCCACCTTAAGTATATCGGTTTTTGGCGGAAATACAATAGAAAAAACAGTTTAGCAAAAACTATTGTAATTCTGCGCAGAGTCAACTATACTACGCCCATAGGGGGTGCATACGCATGATCATTAAAAATGTAAGGGTTTACACAGAAGAACAGAAATTTGTACTTGGCGAAATCGTGGTTCTGGGAGACCGGATCACAAAGGTGCGTGCAGACGGGGAGAAGAGACAGGCTGCCGCAGAAGCTCTGGAAACGGAGCTTTCAGTAAACGGATTCCCGGAAGACGAAGAAGCGGAAGAGGTCGTGGTGGATGGGGAAGGCGCTTATGCCATTCCTGGTCTTATTGACCTGCATTTCCATGGATGTGTGGGGGCAGATGTCTGCGATGGAACGCCGGAGGCGCTGAAAAAGATTGCGCAGTATGAGGCATCTGTCGGAGTCACAGCCATTGCTCCGGCTACCATGACGCTGCCGGTGGAGGAGCTGGAGCAGATATTGCGGAATGCGGCGGCTTATAAGCGGGCGCAGGACGAACACAGGGCGGCGAATGCGGCAGCAGGCCAGAGTGTGCAGAGGGCAGAACAGAAAGCAGACGGGATGCCAGAAGGAAAATTGGAATTTCCGGAGGCAGATCTTCTCGGCCTGAATATGGAAGGCCCGTTCATCAGCCCGGTCAAGAAGGGTGCGCAGGATGAGAAAAACATTGTTCCCTGCAACGTGGAAATTGCAAAACGTTTCCTGAAAGCATCTGAAGGTCTGGTGAAATTCATTGGCATTGCGCCGGAGGAGAGCAGCGAGGCAGTTGCCTTTATTCAGGAAATGAAAGATTCTGTGGATATTTCCCTGGCGCACACCAATGCAGATTATGATACGGCCATGGCAGCCTTTGCGGCCGGGGCAAACCATGCAGTGCATCTGTACAATGCAATGCCGGCCTTTACCCATCGGGCACCGGGAGTCATCGGTGCGGTGGCAGACAGCAGACATGTAATGGTGGAACTGATCTGTGATAATGTACACATTCATCCGGCGGTGGTGCGGGCTACCTTTGCCATGATGGGAGCGGACCGGATGGTCCTCATCAGTGACAGTATGCGGGCCACCGGAATGCCGGACGGTACTTACACGCTGGGCGGCCTGGATGTCAGCGTGAACGGAAACCGGGCAACCCTGGTGGATGGCGGTGCACTGGCCGGTTCCGTGACCAATCTGATGGACTGCATGCGCACGGTAGTGAAGGTTATGAAGATCCCGCTGGAAACGGCAGTGGCCTGCGCAACAGCCAACCCGGCCCGGTGCCTGGGTGTGTATGACACCTACGGTTCTATTTCGGAAGGGAAAAAAGCAGATATCGTACTGCTGGATGAAGACCTGGAACTGAAAATGGTGATCAAGGACGGTCAGCTGCCATTTCTTTAAAAGAGCGCTATAGGGTGAAGTACTTTAAGGCAGATGAGAACCGGAAGAACTTTGTGGTGCGCGCCGCTTATTAAAGAATGAAAGTGACAAGATGCAAAAAAGAACCTCGCCTGATAGATATATTTCCATCGGGCAAGGTTCTTTTTCGTTTCATGATAAAGCAATATTTTATTTCCAGATCATATTTAAGATCAGCAGCTCTACGATACCGACGCCAGTCATGACGAAGGATACGGCTGTCTTACAACGGAGCTGGTCTTTGATCTCGGTTAAGCCGAACATACCATTGAACACCCAGAAGCCACTGTCGTTGAAGTAGCTGAATGCGATCGCGCCGATACAGGAAGCCTGTGCCAGCAGAACCGGATTTAAGCCCAGGGTGGCAATGAGCGGAGCAGTCAGGGATGCGGAGGTGGTGATCGCTACGGTTGCGGAACCAAGAGCCAGACGCATCAGGGCACCGATCAGGACCGGGATCAGAATAGCCGGGATCGGCCAGGAAACTACGGTAGCACCGAGTACATCGCCGATACCGCTGACTTTGATGATGTTTCCGAGAGCGCCGCCTGCACCGGTGATCAGCATGATCATACCGGTATCTTTGATGCTGTCGCCCATGATGTTCATCAGCTTATCCTTCGGGATATCTTTACCGATGCCGTAAACAGCAATGGTGGTACCAAGAGCCAGGGCTACGATCGGGGAACCTACCAGGGTAATGATGCTGTAGATGAAGCTTTCTTTGTCAACACCTACGAAATCGCAAACGGTTTTGCTCAGAATGAGTACCAGCGGAATCAGGATCGGAGCAAGGGACTCGCCCAGGCCCGGAAGCTTTTTGCTGCCCATGATCTCATCTAACTGATCCATGGATTTTAAGTATTCTTTCTTGAATTCCTTGCGGTCGTAGGTACCGTCCTCACGCGGGATCTGGTAGATCTTCTTGCCGATCCAGTGTGCATACAGCAGAGCTGCGATGAGGATCGGAACAGACATCAGGGCACCTGCGATGATCATCTGGCCAACATCTACGCCCATCATTCCGGCAGCGGTTAACGGACCCGGAGTCGGCGGAACCATTACGTGGGTACACTGCAGGCCGCAGGCCAGAGCCAGAGCCAGAGCGATAACGGATTTACCGGTTACGCGGGACATTGCCTTACATAACGGTGCGAAAATTACGATTGCGGAATCTGCGAAAACCGGGATGGATACCAGCCATCCGGTGATACCAAGGGCAAGCTCCTCTTTGCCGCTTCCGATTTTCTTGATGAAGGAGTAAGCCATACGCTCTGCAGCGCCGGTCTTTTCGAGGATACCGCCCATCATAACGCCGAGACCGATGATGATACCGGTACTTTTTAAGGTGTTTCCGAAGCCATCCTGGATTGCGGTAATGGCATCAGACGGGGACATTTTGCCGATCAGACCTGTGATCAGTGCAGCAAGCAGCAGCGCGATAAAGGTGTGGGTCTTGGTCTTCATAACCAGGAAGATCATGATCGCGATGCCTAAGAACAGGCCAAGCAGCATCTGGGTTTCATGTGACATATTTCATACCTCTTTCTGTAGTGTGCTCACTTCGTATGCATCGTTACTGTTCACGCATTGCGCAAACAGCAACGGATTTTGCCGATGCTTCGCATTCCAAATCGGCAAAATCTGCTTCCACGGCTGTATCATACGGCATTTTCAGTTCAGAAAATGCCTACCCATGTACAGTAACTATGCATCAAATATGGGGGGATGCATTCGCAAAGCCGCTGTTGCAAGGCTGTGAACGAAGTGATAAAATTATGACAAGAGGCATTATAGCGAAAATTGATACATAAGTAAAATTAACTGTACTTAGCCAACTCTTAAAATAATTAATATTTGTTCTTAAAATAATGGCGCTGAGTTTTCCCAGTATTCCCGTGCGAGCCGAATGAATTCCCGTGCACCGGAGTTTAAGTAACCATTTTTCTGGCAGGAAATGACAATTTCCCAGGACGGACGTTCCGGCAGGGAAAAGCAGGCAACGCCTTCGGTGAGTCCCAGCGTATAATACCGCGGAATGATACCGCAGCACAGAGTAGACTGCACCATGGCGGCAATACCGCTGGTATTGTTGGTTTCAAACAGAATATTTGGGGCGAAACCGGCTTTCTCAAACAGCAGATCGCAGGAGGAACGAAGTGTGGAGGTCTTGTCCATCAGCACAAAGGGCTCATAGCGCAGCTCGGTCAGGTCCAGGGTTGTCAGTGATTCGCCGGAAGGTGCAGCTTTTGCTGCCAGCGGATGCCCGCTTGGGATGATCAGTACCAGCTCCTCCTGCTTTAGCGGATAGTAGGTATCGCTGGTCTGATCCTTTTGCGTGAGGGTCATAAGACCCACATCAATATCCCCTTTGGCAATGGCATCCTGTTGGGCCCGGACCCGCATCTCAATAGGGCGCACATCCAGGTTCGGAAAGCTGCGGTGCAGTTCCGGGTAAATGGACGTGAACATGCGAAGTCCCCGTCCCGGTGTCAGGCCGATGGTCAGATGGCCTTTGCGGGCGCTGACAACATCGTAGATTCTGTTGTATGTGGTATTTTTAATCTGAAGAGCAGCTTTTGCACCCTCGATATAAATTTCCCCGGCTTCTGTCAGGCGCCAGTTGGTGCGGGAACGGTGAAACAGAGGTGTGCCAAGTTCTTTTTCCAGCTTTAAAAGCTGCTGGTTTAAGGCAGACTGGGTGATGAACAGTTTTTCCGCAGCCTTGGTGATGTTGTTCTCCTCTGCGATTTTTAATATGTATTCGATTTGTTTGGTATCCATGTAAACCTCCCATGAACAAATGCGGCTGTATGTGTTTCTTCTATAAAATAAAGCACATTTGATTATAACAGTTTCTAAACAGAAAATAAACAAGAAAAATTATTAAGAGAAATATAAAAACTATTAATTTTACTTATTTGCATAAAGGTGCTATGATAGCATCAGTAAGAGATACAAAGAACTTCAAAATATCATTTATATATTATTCAAGGAGGGTATTCAAATGAACGCAATTCCTACAATTACTAAGATGGAAGTTTTCCCGGTTGCAGGACATGACTGCATGGAGCTGAACTTAAGTGGTGCGCACGCTCCGTACTTCACCCGTAACATCGTGATCCTGACCGACAGCACCGGTAACGAGGGTATCGGTGAGGTTCCGGGCGGTGAGAAGATCACTGCTGCATTAGAGCAGATTAAAGATCTCGTAATCGGTTCCAGCATCGGTGATTACAAGCAGACCTTAAACAAGATCCGCGCATGGCTGTCTGCAAACATCAAAGATGACAAGCGTGGTCTTCAGACCTTCGACCTGCGTGTAGGCGTACATGTAGTTACCGCAGTAGAGGCTCCGCTTCTTGACCTGCTTGGCAAGTTCTTAAACGTTCCGGCTGCTGCCCTGATGGGTGACGGAATCCAGAGAGATAAGGTTCGTTTCCTGTCCTATCTTTTCTATGTTGGAGACCGTAAGAAAACCGATCTTGAGTACGAGGAAGAGCCGGATGCAGAGTGCGACTGGTACCGTCTGCGTCACGAGGAGGCTATGACTCCGGAAGCAATCGTGGCACTGGCAAAGGCTACCAACGAGAAATACGGCTTTGAAGACTTCAAGTTAAAGGGCGGCGTTTTAGCTCCTCAGGAAGAGGTAAAGGCTGTTACCGCAATCAAGGAAGCATTCCCGAACGCACGTGTAGACCTTGACCCGAACGGCTGCTGGAGCTTAAAAGAGGCTCTGGAAGTTGCTCCGGACTTAAAGAAGGTTCTGGCATACTGTGAGGATCCGTGTGGCGCAGAGGATGGCTTCTCCGGCCGTGAGGTTATGGCTGAGTTCAGAAAAGCAACCATGATGCCGACCGCTACCAACATGATCAACACTGACTGGCGTCAGATGTGCCATGCAATCGCTCTGCAGAGCGTAGATATCCCGTTAGCAGATCCGCACTTCTGGACCATGGAAGGTTCTGTACGTGTAGGCCAGCTGTGCAACGACTTCGGTCTGATGTGGGGCTGCCATTCCAATAACCACTTCGATATCTCCCTGGCTATGGTTGTACAGTGTGCAGCTGCAATCCCGGGCAAGATGAACGGTATCGATACCCACTGGATCTGGCAGGAGGGCCGTGAGCGCCTGACCAAAGAGCCGATGCAGATCGTAGGCGGATGCATCGAGCTGCCGAAGAAGCCGGGTCTTGGTGTAGAGGTTGATCGCGACCAGATCATGAAGGCTCATCAGCTTTACATGGATAAGTGCTACGGCAAGGGCGCTCGTAACGACGCTGTTGGTATGCAGTACCTGATCCCGGGCTGGACCTTCGATAACAAGAAACCGTGCATGGTTCGGTAATTGAATATTTCATAATAAATAAAGAAGCCATCTTCCGACGATTGTAGGAAGATGGCTTCTTTGCAGCTGTATATAATAAAAGTATCAGAAATGATATGTCAGCTAAGCGGCGGGAACGTGTCATTTTCTCCAGTACTCCCGGCACAGCTCCAGAAAATACTGCTCTGCATGACTCAGATAGGCTCCTTTCCGACAGCACATGGTCACTTCCCAGCGCGGCTGTCCTTCCAGCCGGAAATAGACAACACCTGGAGCTGTCTTTGCAAAAATCCGCGGCAGCAGGGCACAGCCTACCTCAGCCAGCACCATGCGGTATTTACTGACGTTGCTGCTGGTGGAAAAGAGGACCTGGGGCTGGAACCCCGCTTCGCGAAAGAGAGCCTCCTCCAGCTGGAACATGGTGGACCGGCGGGTGATCAGGATAAACGGATCCTCCAGAAAACGGGACAGACTGACCTCGGGCGCATCCTCAGCCTGTGTACTTCCCAGACAGGCCAGCGGATGGGAGGCGGGAACAGCAAGAAAAATTTCTTCCTCTGCCATGGAAAGATAGGTATTGTCGTCCTTCTGGGATTCCACCAGTGTGATAAGACCAAGATCCAACTCATTGCGTGTGATGAGATTCTGCATGGTCCGGACGTTGCACTCCACCGGCTCAATCCGGATATCCGGGAACTTCCGGTGGAATTCCGGGTAGATGGCAGTGAACATATTGACGCCGCGCTCCGGAATAAGCCCCAGGCTGATACGCCGGTTCCCGCTTTCTTTTAAATCCTGGATCTGGCTGTAGGCATCCTTTTTCAGGTTCAGGATCTGTCTTGCCGTATTTATATAAATTTCGCCCGCCGGAGTCAGGTGCCAGTCGGAGCGGGTCCGCACAAAGAGCGGGAGCCCCAGCTCCTTTTCCAGCTTCTGCAGCTGCTGGTTTAAGGCGGACTGGGTGATAAAAAGTTTCTCTGCAGCTTTAGTAATGCTGCGTTCTTCACTGATCTGTATGATATATTCCATTTGTCTGGTATCCAACCGAAAACCCTCCTGTCATAAGAATGCTATGTAATACCGGAATCGTGCTTTGAAATAAATGTTAGAAAAACTAACATAAATATTATTTATATAAATTTGACTGACGTACAGAGCTATTATACAATGTGATTATCAATAAGACAAGTTTCACAGGAGAAATGAGGAGGATGGATCAAAATGATGTCCTATGATGTGATCGTGATCGGCGCCGGCGTTGTCGGATCGGCCGTGGCGCGGAGTATATCCCGTTACCAGTTGAAGACTGCGGTGCTGGAGAAGGAGCTGGATGTGGCGTGCGGAAACAGCAGCCGCAATACCGGCATGCTCCACGCCGGATTTACTTATAAGCCGGGAAGCTTAAAGGCAGAGTGCGCCGTAGAGGGAAACCAGGAGTTTGACCAGGTGGCAAAGGAGCTTGGCGTGCCGTTTAAGCGTACCGGAAAGCTGGTAGTTGGTTTTACCGACCATGACCGGGAAAAACATTTTTAAAATACAAGGCCATTGGCGAGCAGAACGGTGTCCAGGGCATGCGCATGATCGACAAAGATGAGATCAACCGCATTGACCCGAATGCAGGCGGTGAGTTTGCCATGTATGTGCCGTCCTCCGGCATTCTGGATCCGATGCAGTACACCATACGGTCTTGCAGAGAATGCCTGCCAGAATGGTGTTAAATTCCATTTTGGCCAGAAGGTGACCGGCATTACCCGGGACGAGGCGAAGGATGTTTGGGTAGTAAAGACGGAGCAGGATACCTTTGAGACAAAATGGGTCAATCAACTGTGCCGGTATGTATGCATCGGAGATTTCCGAGATGCTCGGCTACCCGAACTACCCGGTAAAGGGCTTTAAGGGTGAGTACTATGTGCTGGATAAAAAGGCCGGAAAGTTCCTTTCCATCCCGGTTTACCCGGCTCCGAATGATAAGGGCGGCTTCTCCACCCATGCAACTCCTGACAGTGGACGGCAATGTGCATGGTAGGACCGGAATTTCCTAATGTAACAGAAGACCGCGAGGATTATGTTGTAACCAAGGAGCATATGGACGGTCTGTTCCGCGACGGCAGCAAGATGTTCAGCAAATGAAGCGTGAGTACTTTATCCGGAA
>ENA-OQHL01000656-OQHL01000656.1-human-gut-metagenome-genome-assembly--contig:-NODE-656-length-22497-cov-7.775905_pt1 | contig 22497 bp, 13 predicted proteins | sample MGYA00242565_ERZ504723 | MGnify/ENA primary metagenome ERZ504723 (study PRJEB26092, sample SAMD00036211) | human gut metagenome | host: Homo sapiens | study: EMG produced TPA metagenomics assembly of... | reverse complement strand
GTCCACCGACGAAACGGACTGGCAGAATCGTCTGCCAACGCATCTTCAAGCCGCATATCACCACGCCGTTGGTCTGCGGGATGCCGCTGCCACCGGCCATCGGCTCCTTGCCGACCATCCACGCGATCGCCAGCGCGGCCGCCACCGCGGCAACCGCCCACGGCGCAATCAGCCACGGGGTCTCGCGAATCCGCGCATATATCCAGCGGGACGCATCCGTGCCGTATTCGATGCCGAGACGGTATACAACGACCAGCAATCCTGAAACCAGACCAATGACTATGCCGGCCGCCGCCATCTTCCACTTCAAGTGGTCGAATCGCGGAATCAGCCGGCAGATATCATGTGCCGCGTCGTTGCCAGTCAAGCCGGGAAACTCGTTGCCGACGGTCAGTCGACCAGCGAATTGATCTGGATGATATGGTCGCGCTGCGGGCCGGTGCCGATCACGGAGATACGGCAGCCGGACAGTTCCTCAAGACGCTTGACGTAATCCTGACAGGTCTTCGGCAGATCATTGAAGTCGTGGATTTGGGAAATATCCTCGTCCCAACCCGGCATGGATTCGTAGATCGGCTTCGCTACCGCGAATTCGGACTGATCAGTAGGCATATCGTCGCGGCGTTCGCCGTTGACATCATAGGCCACGCACAATGGGATTTCCTTCAGGCCGGTAAGCACGTCGAGCTTGGTGAGCACGATGTCGGTCAGGCCGTTGACCTGAGCCGCATAACGATTGACGACCGCATCGAACCAGCCACAACGACGCGGACGGCCGGTGGTCACGCCGTACTCGTGGCCCTGGGCTCGCAGCCATTCGCCTTCCTCGCCGAACAGCTCGGTCGGGAACGGTCCTTCGCCCACGCGGGTCACGTACGCTTTGGAAACGCCGATCACGCGGGTGATCTTGGTCGGGCCGACACCGGTACCGGTGCATGCGCCGCCGGCAGTCGGGTTGGAGGACGTGACAAACGGATATGTGCCGTGATCCACATCAAGCATGGTCGCCTGACCACCCTCGAACAGCACGGTCTTACCCTCATCAAGCGCCTTGTTCAACACCAGCGAAGTATTGGCAACATACGGCTTCAGGCGCTCGCCAAGACGAAGCAGCTCATCCGTGGTTTCGTTCACATCAATCGGACGACGATTGTACAGCTTCACCAGCATCTGATTCTTCTGATGCAGGCTTGCTTCAACCTTGTCGTACAAATGCTTCGCATTGAACAGGTCATGCACTCGGATGCCCACACGATTAATCTTGTCGGCATACGCAGGTCCAATGCCGCGACCGGTGGTACCGATCTTGTGCTTACCAAGGAAACGTTCCGTCACCTTATCAAGCACACGATGATACGGCGCAATAATGTGCGCACCCTCACTCACCAGCAGTCGGGAGCAGTCCACACCGCGGCTTTCCAAGCCGTCGATCTCTTCGAAAAGCACTTCAGGATCAACAACAACACCGTTGCCGATAACCGGAGTCGCGGTCGGGCTGATAATACCGGATGGCAGCAGGTGCAGCGCATACGATTCGTCGCCGACCACCACGGTATGGCCCGCATTGTTGCCGCCGTTGAAGCGGGCAACATAGTCGACCTTCGTGCCGATCAGGTCGGTCGCCTTACCCTTGCCTTCGTCTCCCCACTGGGCACCGATCAAAACAATTCCAGGCATGTTGTTGCACCTCCGCGCGTATGCGATTTCGCCTCAAAGCCTTACCAAGGCCTTACAAAGACTATCCTGCGCCCTCTACCGGATATCTGCCGGATATGCACCGATCGGCCGTTGAAACTAGTCAGTTCCATCGTTTTCGTCTCATACAACGCGACACACCCACCGTGCCGCCACACGCCGCATGCATTACACGGCGCGTGCGGCATCACACTACTTCAACGCCTTGCCCGCGCTGCCAAGCTGCCTGCAAGCCTCCACCACGCGTGCGGCCATGGCGCTTTCCGCTTCGCGCCCCCACGAACGCGGGTCGTACATCTTCTTGTTGCCCACCTCGCCATCGATTTTGAGCACCGAATCATAGTTGGAGAACATGTGACCGGCCACCGCACGACTGAATGCGTACTGCGTATCGGTGTCGATGTTCATCTTCACCACGCCGTAGCTCACGGCCTGCGCGATCTCCTCCGGCGCGGAGCCGGAACCGCCATGGAACACCAGGGCGAACGGCTTACCGGGAGCGACATCCAGCGAGTGCGCGGGGTCGGGCATTTCGCCGGCCTTAATCGCGAGCGCGACCGTGGTCTGGATTTCGTCGAGCAGTTCGGGGCGCAGTTTCACCACGCCCGGTTTGTATGCGCCGTGCACGTTGCCGAAGGTGAAGGCGGCCATGTAGCGTCCGCGCTCGCCAAGGCCGAGTCGTTGCGCGACGGCGATGCCTTGCGCGGGCGTGGAATACAGTTTGTCGTTGATTTCGGCGCTGTGCCCGTCTTCTTCGCCGCCGACCGCGCCGATTTCGATTTCCAGCACGGTGTGCGCGGCTTGGGATTTGTCGAGCAGTTCTTCTGCGATGTCGAGGTTTTCACCCAGCGGCACTGTGGAACCGTCCCACATGTGTGACTGGAAGGTCGGTTCCTGACCGTGCTTCACCTGTTCGGCTTCATGGTCGAGCAGGGGGCGCACCCATTCGTCCAAATACTGTTTGGCGCAGTGGTCGGTGTGCAGGGCGATGGTGATGTTGGGGTATTTCGCCGCGACTTCGTGCGCGAAGGCTGCGAAGGCAAGCGAGCCGGTGACGCGGTCGTTGACGCGTTGCCCGGAGAAGTAGGCGGCGCCGCCTACGGAGACTTGGATGATGCCATCGGATTCCGCCTCGGCGAAACCCTGGAGTGCGGCGTTCAGGGTCTGCGTGCTGGTCACATTGATCGCGGGATAGGCGTAACCGCCGCGGCGTGCGGCGTCCAGCATTTGCGCATAACGTTCCGGCGTTGCAATAGTCATGCTTCCATTATCGCCCAACCCTATCCCACTTGTCATGTGACAACATTCGCCATCTTTCCTTTCCGTTTTCCCGACCGTCCGCTCCATATCCAGGTCGCCCGCCCCACTAGGGCCATATGCCGAGCGTTCTCGTCTCATATCCCGACACTTGCGGGACCGACCAATAAACATGGCGAAACCATTGCGATCGTTCCATCGGAAGTCATAGAATATCCACCGGATCGCGCGACGAAGAGCCCAACCGGGTATTCCCGCACGGGCATGCCGCCGCACGTAGATGTTGCGACCAATACCCGCGAGGAGGCTTGATGCACCAGGTTTTCGCCATCTTCCTTCGAGACGTGAAACGCATTCTGAAGAACCCAGTGGCGCTCGTCGTCACGCTGGGTGTGGCCATCATCCCATCACTGTACGCATGGTGCAACATCCTCGCCAACTGGGACCCGTACGCGAACACGGGCAACATCCAGGTCGCTGTGGCGAACGAGGACAAGGGCACAACCTCCACGCTGGTCGGTCATCTCGACGCTGGCCAGCAAACCGTCAACCAGCTTAAGAAGAACCATCAGCTCGGCTGGCGTTTCGTTCCCGAGCAGCAAGCCATCGAAGGCGTGGAATCCGGCAAATACTATGCGGCGATCGTACTGCCGGAAGACTTCAGCTCCAGACTAATCGGCACCGTCACTGGTAAAGGCGACCGACCGTCGATCACGTACTACATCAACGAAAAGCTGAACGCGATCGCGCCGAAAATCACCGATACGGGTGCGACCACGATCGACGAGCAAATCAACACCACTTTCGTTTCCAGCGTGGCCGACGCCGTGGCGAAGGAAGTGAAGGAGGCAGCGGGAGAAACCACCGGCAGCGTGAAAAGTGCGCAAAGCGACGTCATCAACGATCTGACCGACACCATCAACCAGCTCGAAACCGTCCAACAGCAGCTGCGCGACACCCGTTCCACGCTCGACAAGGCCCTCACCACCATCGATTCGGCCAAACAGTCCAACATCGCGCTCGCCTCGGAAATCACCAACTCGCTTGACACCGTCGGCAAGGCGTCCGACTTGCTGAGCGAGACGCGCACACAAACCGAACGATTCTCGAACACGCTGGTCGGAGCGCTCGACAACGGCAGCACGCAACTGTCCGGCCTGCAGGTCAACGTGAGCAATGCCACCGGCACCGTGCTCAGCGGACTGAACACCACGCAGGACGCGCTCGACCAAGTGTCCAGCACCATGCATCACGTCAACACCACCACCGGCAATGTGCTCGACGGCGTGGAGAAGGCGTTGCAGGCCAGCCAGCTGGATCCGAATAGCCAAACGTATAAGGATCTTTCCGCGCAGCTCGCCGAAGCCCGCAAACAGCTGACGTTCCAGCAGCAGCGCATCGACGCCTTCGATCAGGACACCACGGCTGCGATCAACGCGGGGAAGAACACCGCGAACGGGTTCAACGACGATGTCACCACGCTGGCGAAGAACGGCACGGCGTCGATGGCGAGCGCACGCACGACCATCACCGGCACGGTCATGCCGAATCTCAACACCGGGTTCGACACACTCAGCCTGGCCAATGGGTCGCTGTCCGGCACGCTTACCACGCTGCAAAGCACGCTGGAACAGGGCAACGGGCTGCTCGACCAGTTGTCGCGCACCGTGACCCAAACGAACACCACCATTGCTAGCACGCAGACGCAGCTCGCCAATCTCGCCAAACAGCTCAACACCACGCGCACCGATGTGGCCGCGTTGAGCAGTTCGGCGATGTTCCAGCAGCTTTCCCAAGCGCTCGGACTTGACGCGAGCGAGGTCGGCTCGTTCGTGGGCGAGCCGGTGCATTTGGACGAACAGGTCCTCTACCCGGTCAAAAACTATGGTTCCGCGGTCACGCCGTTCTACACGAATCTTGCGCTGTGGGTCGGCGGATTCGTGCTCGTCGCGATCTACAAGCTTGAAGTGGACCGCGATGAGAAGATCCGCATGTACACGCCACGCCAAGGCTATATGGGCCGTTGGCTGCTGTTCGTCACGGTCGGATTCCTGCAGGCGATCATCGCCACGATCGGCGATCTCGCGCTGGGCATCCAATGCGAGCATCCGTTCCTGTTCATCCTCGCCGGCATTTTCGCCTCGTTCGTCTACGTGAACATCATTTACGCGCTCGCCGTGGCGTTCCGGCATATCGGCAAGGCCGTCGCCGTGATTCTGGTGATCATCCAGATTCCGGGCGCGGCAGGCCTCTACCCCATCGAGATGATGCCGGAATTCTTCCGCCGTCTGAAACCGTTCCTACCATTCACCTACGGCATCAACGCGATGCGCGGGCCGATCGGCGGCATGTATGCCAACCATTATTGGATCGACATGCTCTCGCTGTTCTGGTATCTGCCTGTGGCGCTGTTCATCGGCTTGGTGGTCCGTAAGCTGGCGTTGAACCTCAACCGCCTGTTCGACAACCGTCTGGCGGACACTGATCTGATGATCACCGAACATAACGAAGGCACGGTGGAACCGTTGCGGCTCACCGAGACCGCGCAGCAGATCGCCGAGGAGTTCCCCGAACTCATCCGCAGACGGGCGATTCATTTCTTCCGCCTGTACCCGCGCCTGGTGCGTTGGGGATTCCTCGCGCTGGCGGTACTGCCGTTCGTGTTCCTGCTGTTGCTATTCATCACGCGTATGAAGCTCGCCATGCTGCTCGGTTGGATCATTTCGATCATCGCCATCGACACGTATCTCATCGTGGTGGAGTATCTGCGCGAACGGTATGCGAATTATCTGGGCGAGGAAGCGATGAGTGCGGAAGAGTTCCGCAGCGCGATCCTGCACGAGAACCTGCTGTTCCGGCCGGGCATGCATTACAAGCCGATGCATGCCGTACGTACGAGGCTGTATGAGGCTGCGCATGGTGGTTCGGCCGGACATGCGCCTGAACATGCAGCTGAGTATGCGGCTGGAAACACGGACGGAAATGCTGGCAGGAGTCTGCGTGAGGAGGGGAACGAACAGTGAAAATAATCTGGGGCATCTTCAAGCGGGACATGTGCCACGCCACCCGCAACGTGATCGCCGTGATCGTCTCGATGGGCCTGGTGGTGGTACCGGCGCTGTACGCCTGGTTCAACATCGCGGCCAGCTGGGACCCCTACGGCAACACCAAGGCATTGAAGGTCGCCGTGGCCAATAACGACAAGGGTTACAAGTCGGATCTCATACCGGTGCGCGTCAACGTGGGCGAAACCATCATCAGCACACTGCACGCCAACGACCAGCTGGACTGGCAGTTCGTGAAAAGCGACAAGGCAATCGACGGGGTGAAATCCGGCGAATACTATGCGGCGATCGTAATTCCGAAAGGTTTCAGCGCCGACATGATGACGCTGTTCTCCCCCGACATCAAACACGCGCAGCTCAAGTACTATCTGAACGAGAAAATCAACCCGATCGCCCCGCATATCACCGATCAGGGCGCGACAACCGTGGTCAACACAATCGACAAAACCTTCGCCAAAACGATCGCGCAAGTCGGACTCGACCTGGCCTCAAGCATCCTACACTATTCGCAAAGCCCGCAAATGGCCGAATACATGCGCAACCTCAACGGCAATCTCACCGCTATGGCGGATACGCTGAGCGGCGCATCGCAGCAGGTAACGTCGTATTCGCAACTGCTCGGCTCGGCGAACGACATCGTGGATTCCACAGGCAAACTGCTCGTCTCGGCGACCAAGGCGGGCAAACAGGCCCAGAACGCGTTGAAGCAAGGCAAATCAGGCGCCACGTCGTTCACTTCGGCAGGTGCGAACGTCACCTCCTCAGTGAACACCGCGCTCGACCAGGTGTCAGGCGCGTTCGACCAAGTAGCTGTCAAGGTGAACAAGGCGTTCGATGCGATCGGCAAGGACTCAGACACCGCAGCCAGCCAGTTGACAACGTTGAGCGAACAAGTCTCCAGCAGCGAATCGCTGTACGACACGTACATCACAAGCCTCAACCACATGCGCGAATCGGTGGAACAACTACCGGACAGTGACTCCGCGAAACAGGCGCTGCTGGAAGCCATCGACCGGGAGATCACGCTGCTAGAAGCCGCCAAAGGCGATTCGCAGAAGCTCGCGCAGCAGCTGAAAGACGCTTCCACGCAGGTCACGCAGGATACCGCAGCCGCGGAACGCTCCCGCAAGGAGATCCTGAACCGCATCACCTCCGCGAAGCAGTCGATCAGCAATGTGCGCGACGATTACGCCACGAACGTCAAGCCGAAAATCGACGCGCTCGCCTCCACAGTCAGCACGCTGATCTCCCAAACCGACAGCATGATCACCCAGCTGAGCGGCACCGCCGACGATCTGGACGATGTGACGGGCGATGTGGGGACGAATGTGACATCCATCCGTTCCACGCTCGGCGCGATCGCGAAGAAACTCGACTCGTCGGCAGCGACGGTGAAGGAGCTGATCACGAAGCTGGAGACGGGCGGGAACGCCGGTGACGGCAACAGCGATGGTGGCGACGGTGACAACGACGCCAGTTCGTCCGATTCGGGTGAATCGGACGAACTACGTGCACTGGTCACCGCCAACGCGTCCACACTGTCCACACTGATTTCCGCGCCCGTCGCACTGCATCGCGTCTCAGTGTACCCGATCGCGAACTACGGTTCGGCCATGGCGCCGTTCTATACGATCCTGTCAATCTGGGTGGGTGCGATCATCCTGTGCGCCATGCTGAAAGTGACAATTTCGGACCGCGAGAAGGCGCATGTGCTGGGCTTGGGCGACACGCTGCCGCGCGTCGCCGGCCCGTCCGGCCCGGGGAACGCCTCACGTTGGGGACTGCGCCTCGACCACGAGTATTTCGGACGGTACGCGATCTTCGCACTGCTCGCGTTGCTGCAGGGCACACTGGTTTGCCTAGGTGACATGTATTTCCTTGGCGTGCAGGCGAATCATGCGCTGCAGTTCCTTGCCGTGGGGTGGCTTGCCGCGCTCGTGTTCTCGAATATCGTGTATACGCTGACCGTGTCGTTCGGCGATATCGGCAAGGCCGTGGCCGTGGTGCTGCTGGTGATGCAGGTCGCCGGTTCGGGCGGTACGTTCCCTATCGAGACACTGCCGAAGTTCTTCCAAATGCTCTACCCGTTCCTACCGTTCCCGCACGCCATCGATGCCATGCACGCCGCGATGGCCGGATCGTACGGCAATGAGTACCTGCTTGACATGGTGTATCTCGCCTTGTTCCTGATTCCTTCGCTGCTGCTGGGATTGGTGTTGCGCAAGCCGGTGATCCGGTTGAACAACTGGGTGAGCCGCAATCTGGAATCCACCAAGGTGATGTGACGAGGTGGATTTGAACGGGCTGGTTTAAGCCGGTTTAGATCGGTTTCGGCTGGCACACATGGACGCGTCATTGGCGACGCATCACCATCACCGCCAACGGCAACACACACCAAATACCAGCCGGCAAAAACCTAAGCTAGCGTGGATGCGTAAGGGCATTGTCTTGCCCGGTCACTTCCCTTACGTACCGCTGCGCCATCCCGGCGCTCCTCTGCGCCGCCACTACCCCACATGTCGCCTCCTCACACACCAACAAGCGTCCGATTCTGCAGAATCGGACAATCAGCGGCGTCGCGCAAACCACACGTTGATCAGCGAGCCGACCACCACCAGCGCGACACCGATCCAGAATGGCATGCCCAACGTCACGCCCAATAGGAGCGTGCTGGAAGCAGTGGAGAACAGCGGCGTCGCATACGAACCGATCGCAAGCGTTTCCATACTGCCATGTAGCATGCCATACCCCCAGCACGCGTAGCCGCCAGCAATCGACGCGGCACATGCGAGCAGCGAAATATAGCCGCCGATGCCAGGCGCTACAGCTGGCAAACCGTCGCCCGAAACGAAATGGATAATCCACAGCACAACAGCAACGCAACAGAAGAAAATCGTCGTACCATCGTAACCATCGGACATCGATGGCGTCACGGTCGCGTAAATCGCCCAAATAAAGGCGCCTGCGAACGCGAGCGCGTACGGCAATGGATTGCTGGCGATATTGGCAACCGCTTCCTGCACGTCAAGGTTTTCACCGCCGACCGCCATTGCCACGCCGACGGTGGCTACGATTGCACCCGGCAGCGCTTCGGAGACCGAGCCGCGTTTGTGCGACACGGCGGCGGTCATCAGTACCAGCAGCGTCGGCCACAAATAATTGACGAGGCTGACTTCCACAGATTGCGCGTTCGTTGTGGCCAGACCGATCGACAGCGAGATCGACGTCTCGTATGCAATGAACATGAGTCCGCCTGCGACGAGGTACTTGCGTGGCGCTTGGCTAATCGGTTTCGGCCGTCGCACGATGAGCAGGAGCATGCCGCCGACAGTGTAGATGAGCGCCGAGCCGAGCGTGGCGCCGAACGATTCGGAAACGAGTCGCACGAGGCCGGCCATGAAGCCCCACAGGACGATTGCGAACAGGCCGATGAGTGTCGCCGCGTGTGATATGGCATGACCAAATAGGGGGGTACTGGGGCGTTCGCCTGCGGATTCGGCGGGAAGTTTCTGATCCGTATTCACGGATTCCAGCCTACCTGCCGCCCACCCCGCATGTCCGATTCTGGAGAAACGGACAATTGAACACCGGTTTTGGCACCTTGTGCGTCCGATTCACCAGAAACGGACGCACAAACATTCGGATTCGTATCCCTCACGTCCGATTCACCAGAATCGGACATTCCTGCGACCTGCGATGCCGCAAACCCGATTACCCCCGGAACCGCGCCAACAGCAGCGTCGGCCACCCCAACCGACGCGGCCACACCATCCGTATCAGCAGCCAAGTCCACGCGTCCCGCACCCCCACAGCCCGCCGACGCGCGCACGTCGCCCATGACCAAATCATCCAATGTCACGCCGAACATGTCGCAAAGCATCAGCAGCTTGTCCATTTCGGGGTATGCCTTCTCGGACTCCCATTTCGAAATTGCCTGCCGGGAAACGCCCAGCAGCATTGCCAGCCGTTCCTGCGTCATGTTGCGCGAACCGCGCAGATACTGCAGATTCTCTTTGAAACTCATGTCCGCCCTTTCGTCGAGTTTCCATATCGCCTCGACTTGCGATTATTGGCGATTGCCAAGCAACAGCTTGTCATAAACGTCGCGTTCCACGCCACCATCTTTCGGTTGCATTGCGATTCGCAACCAAATTTTGCGACGCAACCGACAGTTGCGCGGCGTGAAGTTGACTTCACGGGTCTTTTACGGTAATAGAAAAACCCTTGGAATTCCAACGATTCCAAGGGTTTCGAATGGAGCGGATGACGGGAGTCGAACCCGCCTTTAAAGCTTGGGAAGCTTTCGTTCTACCGATGAACTACATCCGCAAAAAATGTGCCTTTTGGACACAATCATTTAGTCTAGCATGCATTCGCAGGATTCACGGCCATCAACCGATATTCGATACCGTCACCCACTTGCCAAATCGCATATCAATCAACGCGCAACAACCACAACAGCATTAATGTCATTCATCAGATGACATCAAAATATTCTGCAATGCATCCCCACAGGAAACACACACAATTCGCGTCAGAATCAGCGGAATCCTATGCAATCACGCATGACTTGCGCAACCTGCGCACATTGCAATCGCCGCCGATCAGCGACCATACCCGCCTTGCACGGGATGCTGCGAATAATCTCGCGAATAGCCCCCACCGGAGTATCCCCCTGCACCCGCACCGGCGCCGGCACCAGAGACACCCCCATTCTGCCGACGAATATCCGCCGAAGCATACCCGCTCGTCGCATAACCGCCAGCCAAATAGCCGGACTGCACGCCCCGCGCCTTCATCTCCTGACTCATCTGCATCAACCGGGCAATACGATCCTCAGTCGCCGGATGCGTGGAAAACAAGCGAGAAAAACCTTCCGCAGAGAACGGATTCGCAATCATCATCGCAGCAACCGACTGCGTACCGGCAGTCTTCTGCATCGGCATCGTCTCAGCGCCGTTCGAGATCTTATTCAATGCGGACGCGAGCGCTTCCGGATCTTCCGTAAGTATGGAACCATCTTCGTCGGCATCATATTCTCGCGTACGCGAAATCGCCATCTGAATAAGCGAAGCGGCAATCGGCGCAAGAATCGCGCTCAACAGCACACCCAGCAATCCAAGACCATTAGAAGATGAACCATTGCGATCGTCACGCGAATTGCCGCCGCCGAAATACATGAGCGAATAGCCGAGATACGAAATGACCGTCGCCATTGCGGAAGCGATCGCAGACGTCAGGATATCGTGATTGTACACGTGCATAAGCTCGTGCCCAAGTACGCCGCGAATCTCGCGTTCGTTCAGCATCTGCAGAATACCCTGCGTGCAGCAGACCGCCGCATGACGTTCATTACGTCCCGTCGCGAAAGCATTGGGACTCATGGTCGGAGCGATATAGATACGAGGCATCGGCTTGCCCGCTTTCGCAGACAGCTCGCGCACGATTTTGTACAGTACCGGCGCCTCCTGCTCGCTGACCTCCCGCGCATGCATGGATGCGATCGCAAGTTTGTCGGAAAACCAGTAGGATGCGAACGTTGAGCCAAGTCCGATGAGAATGTAGATGCCAAGCGTACGCTGGCCGCCACCGGTCGCCCACCAAATGAGCATGATGACGCCCCACATCAACGCGAATAACAGCGTTGTCTTCAAGCCATTGCAATGGCCATGCACCCGCAATTTGCCGTTCATGGTCACTAGCGTAGAAACGGAGCCTGAGTTTTTGCTGGATATGTGCTGGAGACTGGACTGCGGAAAGGACTAGGGGGCAGTTGCGGAAGTTCGCATGCTCAGCTTCTCCCCGGATATCCGATTCTGCAGAAACGGACACACATGCACGCTTTTCGTCATACTGTATATCCGATTCACCAGAAACGGACAAGCACAGGATAAAAAAATGCGTCTTGGGTGACCGATTCTCCAGAATCGGACATCCAAGACGCATGATAGAAACCTGGGACCTATCAGATCAGATCCCAAACACCCACCTTAAGCGTGAGCCAGGGCGCGCATCTGCTCCGGATCGATGACCTTCTTGTGCTCACGGCCTTCCTTCGCACCCTCGGCACGTTCGAACGCATCGATCTTCTTCCAGCCAGCGAAGTCGATCGGCTTGACACCGCGCGATTCCAGCAGCCGGTCGATGGACTCCGGATCACGATCGGCAGCCACACGACCGCCTTCAGCAGCCTTCGACAAATCCTCCAGCATATTGGTCACGATCAGCAGTGCGTCGGACTTGGTGGAGCCGATCAGGCCAACCGGACCACGCTTCGCCCAACCGGTCGCATACAGACGCTCGCGCACTTCATCCGTGGCTTCAGCGGCCGTAGTGATACGACCGTCACCGTTCGCGTTCGCCAAGTGCGCATGACGCTCGTCGTACGCAATGCCCGGCGCGGTGGCCGGTTTGTAACCGATCGCATGGTACACAGCCTGCACCGGATACTCTTCGAATTCGCCGGTACGGCTCATCTTGCCGTCCGCCGATGTCTCGGTCTTTTCCACACGGATGCCAACGACCTTGCCGTCCTCACCCAACACTTCGACCGGAGCGGAATTGAAGTGCACGTAATATTTGCGGTCAGCCGGATTACCCTCATAATCCACGTCACCGTCATCTTCCATGTCTTCCGCCATCTCACGAATCGTGAACAGCTCTTCGACCATCTGACGAGTCAGCTTGTCTTTGCCGGCCTCTTCAATCGTGTCTTCATCCAAATCGAAATCGTCTTCGTTGATGATCAGCTGCACTCCCGGCAGCTTCTCCATCTCACGCAATTCCTGCACGGAGAACTTGGCCTGCGCCACACCGCGACGGATGAACAAGTGAAGCACACGCGCCTTGTTGGACTTGATGCCCTCATATACGTTGTCCGGAATGTCGGTGCGCTCCTTCAGATCATCGGCATTGCGCATGAGCTCGCGAGCCACGTCCATGGCCACGTTGCCGCCGCCGATCACGGCGACTTCCTCAGCTTCAAGCGGCCATTCGCGAGCGCCGGTCGGATAACCGTCGTACCATTCCACGAACTTGGCTGCGCCGTACACGCCGTCCAGATCGGCGCCCGGCAGTCCGAGCGGCTTGTCTTCGACGGCACCGGTGGCGAACAGCACGGCATCGTAACGTTCGAGCAGTTCGTCGAGCGTCACGTCCTTGCCGAATTCCACGTCGCAGTACAGGTGGATGTCCGGATTGTCGAGTGTCTTTTCGAGTGCCGACGCGATGAATTTGATGGACGGATGATCGGGGGCCACGCCGTAGCGCACCAGACCGAACGGCACCGGCAGCTTTTCGAACAGGTCGATTCGGGCGGCAGTGCCGAGGCCGAGCTCCTCGCCGAGCTTCTTCAACTGGCGCAGGAAAATGTCAGAGGAGTAGACGCCTGCAGGGCCGGCGCCGATTACAGCAATACGAAGTTCATGAGTTTCAGTCACGCGCTCTAGCCTAATGCATTCCCTGCATTTGCAACAGGGGCGCTCATGTACTTTCTTACGACTTCTTCGCCTTGTGCGCACTGGCGTTGGTGTTTGCGCTGAATCCAGATGAATCCAACGTGTGGCTGCATTAATCGTACGCGATGAGCGCGGCAGATGCACGTACAATCGCAAGTAGTCGCAGAATCGCGGGATGTAGGAATCCGAAATATCGGAATTCGTCCATCCCGCAATCGCAAGCAAGTACTTATTAAGTACCAGGCAATCGTAAGAAGGTGGCAATGCGCATTCACATCACATATACCGGCGGCACTATCGGCATGATTGACTCGCCGAACGGCCTGATTCCGGGCGCCGACACTCGCGGATGGCTGTTCCGTCTGCTGGAGGACGCGCACATGGACGCGAGCCTGTTCACGTTCACCGAACTTGATCCTCTTATCGACTCGTCGAATGCGACTCCCGACAATTGGCAGACGATGGTCGACGATTTGCGTGCGCACCGCGATGATGCCGACGCGTTCGTGGTGTTGCATGGCACCGATACGATGAGCTATTCGAGCGCCGCGCTTGCGTATGCGTTGGCTGATTTTGGCAAGCCGGTGATTTTCACGGGTTCACAGCATCCGCTTGGCAAGATCGAGTCGGACGCCACTGCGAATGTCACGGGCGCGCTGAATGCCGCGATGAGCGGACGATTCCACGGTGTGGGACTGTTTTTTGGACATCACCTGTTTGCGGGCAATCGTGTGAGCAAGTCGTCGAGCTGGGCATTTGAAGGTTTTTCGGCGCCTTCCGTCGGCCCGCTGGCACGCACTGGCACGCCATGGCATTGGTATGCGGGCGATTCCGCTGCGGTTGGCTGCGGTTGGACGTCGCCTCAGCCTTACTCTCGCCATGATGTTGCGGTGATCGATATGGCACCCGGCATTTCCGCGGCACGGTTGGAAGCGATGCTTACGCCGCGGCCGGAAGCGGTTTTGTTGCGTGCGTACGGCGTCGGCAATGTGCCAAGCGACGAGCCTGGACTGACTGACGTGATTGCCGACGTGCTGCATGATGGCGTTCCCGTTGTGATTGCATCGCAGTGCCAGCAGGCGGAAGTACTGCTCGGCCATTACGAGACGGGTGATGCGATCGCACGCGCCGGCGCAATTGGATCTGGCGATATGACGCTGGAAGCCACGTATGCGAAAATCATGTTCCTGCTGTCTCAAGGCGTGACCGGAGCCGACTTCGGCAAGTGGATGCACACATCGATCGCTGGAGAAATCTCCCCGAGCTCGCTGTAAACAATCCCAAAACTTCCGAATCTGCCTTATACATGCCTTATGTATGGCAGATTCCGAAGTTCGTCCGGAGCTATCTGCGTTATATATGGCAGAGCTGTTTTGAGAAACCGGACTTAGAGGGTGTATTCTCGCCCCCTAAGTCCGGTTTTCTCATATGGCCCTGCCATATATAAGCGAAATACTTGCTGACAGACCTCCAAATCTGCCATATATAGGCGAGATACGGGGTTTCGAGGCGCAATCAGGCTGATTCGCCACGGTCGAAAAGCACGGTGAGCGCCCACAGAATGCTGACAACATCAATCGCTTCCTGCATGAACGCGCCGACAACCACGGGAATCAGATTGAACGCGGCCGCGATCATGCCGATAATCGCAAGGCCGAGGCCGATCAGCACCGCCTGCAACATCACCTTTTTCGTGCGGCGCGCGATGGCGATGGCCCGCGGAACGGACGCGATGTCGTCATTCATGATGACCACTTGCGCAGATTCGGAAGCCGCGGTGGACGTGCCGTCGGTCATGGCCATGCCGATATCGGCAACCGCAAGTACGGGGGCGTCGTTGACGCCGTCACCGACCATCATGGTGATTTGACGATTCTTGGATTCGCCGGTTACGCGTTGCTTGATGCGATTCCACAACGACAGCTTCTGGTGCTTGGATTCAGTGGCGCTCTTGACGGCGGCAACCTTGTCTTCAGGGAACAGTTCGGACTGCACGTCGTCGATACCGACTTCGTTTGCGATGATGCGGGCGGACGCAGCCTTGTCGCCGGTAAGCATGGACAGTTCCTTGACACCCAACTCGTGCAGGCGAGTCAAAGAACGCTTCGCATTCTCGCGAGGCACGTCACGAAGTACGATGCGGGCGGCAAGACGGCCGTCAATCGCCACGTATGCAGCCATTTCGTCAGGAGCGAGCGGGGCAAACAGCGAGTTTGCGGTTTCAGGCTTGCGAGCGGCGGATTGGGTTGCGACGGACGCGGAAGTAGAGGGCGCGGCTGCAGGCTGCGCATCGTCAGGCACCCCGTTCCTCACTCCCATAGTGTCCGATTCTGGAGAATCGGACAAGTAAACACACGTTTTAGCCCTCTGGATGTCCGTTTCTGGTGAATCGGACATCCGCAGCGCATTCTGAGTCTCCCGTTTGTCCGATTCGGCAGAATCGGACACGTAATACGTCGCATCCGGCATATGCAGCACCGGCATGAATCCGGATTCGTCAGCCGTCACGTATGCGAACCGCCCCACGCGCACCTGATGCCCGTTCACTTCGCCGGATATACCCTTGCCGGACTCCTCTACAATGTTCTTCACCACCGGATAGTCGCGCCCGTGCCCCGGCAAATCGCGCTCGACGCACAGCCTCTGCCCCGCCGCATACCGCGCATACAAATCATCCATAGCCTTGCGTCCGGCCGCCGCGATGCCTTTCGACAGAATGTGCACCGAATAGCCTTCCACCACGCTAGCCATCATGAGAATATGGTCCTCATTGAACGGCGAACTCGTCTCAAACGGCTTCTCCACACGTACGACCTGCGGCTGCTTGACGGTGAGCGTGCCGGTTTTGTCGAAGAAAATATGCGATACGCGACCTAGATTTTCCAGCACATCCTGCGCTTTGATCAGAATTCCCGCTTTGGCAAGTCGCCCGGTTCCAGCCACATATGCGACCGGCGCGGCAATCAACAGCGGACACGGCGTAGCAAGCACCAATACTTGCGCAAATCGCAGCGGCAATCCGGAAATCGCCCATGCAATCCCAGCAATCGCAAGCGAAAGCACGGTAAACGGCACTGCAAGCATATCCGCGGTCTTTACGACAGCGGGGCGCGACTCTTGCGCCGACGAAACCAGCTCGAGAATCTTCTGATACTGCGAATCCTGCGCAAGTTGCGTGGCACGCATGGTCAATGTTGTGGAGCCGTTGACCGCACCGGACATCACGCGAGCGCCCGCATATACTTCGCGGGGAACGGGCTCGCCGTTGATGTTGCTTAGGTCCAACGTGGCCACGCCCGACAGCAGCTCACCGTCGACCGGCACCGTTTCGCCGGGCAACACCAGGATCACGTCGCCGAGCTGTACCTGATCAACGGGGACCGTTTCGAAACGCTCTCCAGCCGCATCATACGTCTGCGCGGCACCTTTTGTGTCCGTTTCTGGAGATTCAGACGCAAAAGCACGCTTTTCACCGTCTTGGTTGTCCGTTTCTCCAGAATCGGACACTCTGACAGCACGAAATCCGTCGGCTGTCACGTCGGCCGTATGCTCGCTGCCCGACGCGTGCACATGCCCCCGCATGCCGGGCAGCACGACCACGTGCGCGGTTCGCGGTGCCGCGTCGATCAGCGCGGTCAGGTTGCTTTCGGCCTTTGACTGCGCGAATTCCTCGATCGCTTCGCCGGACGAGATCATCAGCACCACGGCCCATGCGGCCCAATATTCCTGCACTGCGACCGTCGACGCAATCGCGACGACCGCCAGCAGATCGACGCCAACATGCCCGTGCCGCAGATCGTCGATCATGCCGCGTACCGTCACCACAATCGTGTACGCAACCAACGCGATCACAATCCACTGCCCAACGCCCGGATTGAACGCACTCAACCCGTCAACGCCGACTTGCGAAATCCACGAATCCCACGCAGCCTCGCCCCACGGCTTCCACTCCCCCAGCAATGCCAACGGAATCGCAGCAAGAATAGTAATCGGCAATAGCGGAACCTGCTTGCACAGTCGCCAGCAAATATCGATGATTCTACGCATGAGAATCTCCTTACGCTCGTATCGGACGCCTTGTTAACCCATCGGCGCCTCGCCCGCGCGAGCCATCGATACACGGCGTAAAAAGATATTTTCAGCATAGCAAATATTTGCGATTTTTGTGCCGCAATACAGCAATAAGGGCTGTGCGATTGCTCACACAGCCCTTATTGCATTCTTCTTTTGGCTTGCTTTTTGTTGATTTTCGCGGTTTTCGTTGTACTTGCGATTTCGTGGTGCCAGCCGCGTCTTCGCCGTCAGCCTATCGGGTGGCTTCCGTCCGTTCGCATGTCGCGAAACGTTTTAGTCAGCCCAACAGTCTTGACTTGCGCACCGCAACAACTTGCGTCCGTCAATTCACGCACCGCATCAACATCTCGCTTTACCACAGGCCGAACGGGTCGAACAGGCCGCCACCGTCACCGTAGCCGTTGCTACCGTTGCCGTCGCTCTGTCCATTTCCGTTGCCGTTGCCGTCATTACCGTAACCGTTGCCATTGCCGTTCTGGCTCTGGCCATCATTGCCGTTGTTCCGCTGGTTCTGGCTGTTGGAGGAGTTCGTTTGGGATTCCTCCTGGTCGAGTGTCACGTCAAGCTCCATGGTATTGCCGTCGCGCACGACCGTCAATGTCACCTTGTCGTTCATGGCAGAGGCACGCACGTAGCCGAGCAGCGAATAGTTGTTGTTCACCGCCTTGCCGTTGAACGCCACGATGGAGTCGCCGGCCTTCACTCCGGCCTTGGCCGCCGGGCTGTTGTCGACCACGGACTGCACCTGCGTGCAACCGCGGGTCACGCCGTCCGCCTCGACCGTGGAGCTCTTGATGGTGACGCCGAGCGCCACATGCTGCACGGTGCCGTTGTCGATGATCTCGTTAGCCACACGCTTTACCAGGTTCGACGGAATGGCGAAGCCGATGCCGATGGATCCGGCCGTGCCGGAGGACGTTGTGGTGGATGCGATGGATGAGTTGATGCCGATCACCTGGCCGGCCGCATTGAAGGTCGGACCGCCGGAATTGCCTGGGTTGACGGCCGCGTCAATCTGCACGGCGTTGGTGACGATGTCGTTGTTGTTGTCATCGGACACGGTCACCGGGCGGTTGAGCGCGGAAACGATGCCGACGGTTGCGGTGTCATCGTAGCCGAGCGGATTGCCGATGGCCATCACGGATTCACCCACGGCAAGATTGTCGGAATCGGCAAATTCTGCGGCTTTCAGATTGCTCGGCGGATTGTCGAGTTTGATTACGGCCAGATCGGTGGTGGTGTCGGTGCCGACGATTTGCGCTGAGTAGATGGTGCCGTTGGCGAGCGTCACTTGAATCTGCTTCGCGCCGGAAATCACATGGTTGTTGGTGACGATGTAGCCTTTGTCGCTGATGATTGCACCGGAGCCTTTGGCGCTGCCGTCGCTGGTTGCCACGTCAATGGACACCACAGAATCGGACACTTCTTTCGCCACCGCGCTCCAGTCCGCGGCCTCGCCGGATTTGGCTTTCGCCGAACCGGATCCGGACGTGTTGGACTTCACGCTGGTCAGTGAGCTGGAGGTGGGTACGGTCACCCATCCATTGGTGATTGCCGCGTAGCCGACGCCGAGGCACAATGCCGCGGAGACGAGGGCCGCCACCACGCCGGTCATCACATGCCCGGTCACGCCGGAAGCGGACTTCGGCTTGGTTGCTGCGCCATTCTGCTGCGGGGCACCGAACGGATTACCGTTATTCGGATTCCCAAACGGGTTGCCGTTATTGGGAGTATTCGGCGCTGCTGGCGGCACGTTGGCTCCGCCTTGCGTAGCGGGCTTCATAAATGGATTGCCGTTATTCGATTGCGTATTCTGCTGATCGTTCTGCTGATTTCCACCCACATACGGATTCCCGAAGAAAGGATTGCGACGCTGCTGCGGCTGCTGTCCGGAAGCCTGCCCGTACGCGCCATATTGCGGCTGCGGGGGTATGTTCGGCGCACCATTCGCAGTACCGTTCGCGGCTGCGGTGCCATCAGCCGGCTGCGTCGGCACGGGACCGTACGCACCATATTCCGGTGCCGGACGGTACTGCTGGGCCGGCGCATCCTGCGTGGAACCGCCAACCACGGTGCGTTCGCCCGCCGCGGAAGCATAATCCGGCGTATCGCCCGCCTCAGCCGCGGATTCCGCCGAAGCGCCATCGTTCGCAACAGGCATGGCGGCCGTCGGCTGATCCTCAATACCGCCCTGCACGTCAATCGGTTCGGTAGCCGACTCTGCAGCATACGGCTCGCCTGCGTAAGTTTGCGTCTGTTCCGCATCAACCGGCGGCATCGGCACGGTCTGTTGTTCGTCATTCTGCGGCTGCACGGCGTTCTGGTCGTTCTCTTCAGCCATTTTCGCTCCTTATTCGTCTCGCGGCATTTCACAAATCAGCAATCGTGCCGCTCGAACTGCTATCTATGAGTAAAGATACTCGCTCTGGAAGTTTCCTGAATGTTTGTTGAAAGTAGCAGCCAAATACGTTCAACATCACCATTGAATCTGAAAATCGCACCAAAATGCGATCGGCACCTTCATCGCACTTTCCACATCTTCCTTGTTTTCATTTCACCGATCGCATTCTTTGCAGCACTTTCAAGAATCGCCGCTATCGCATAAAGTATTTCGCATGACAAGCCTTACCGAATCATCTACCGACACAACGCAAGACACGCAAAACGCGGCAACCGCAGTGCCCGAAAATCTCATCGAACATCCGCGTGGAGCGGAACCAGGCAAGCCGGGCCGCCGCGACGCCTTCTATTTCGAACAGAAAAACCGCCTTCCCGACGCGGCCGACGGCAAGGGACGCGGCGGCGCACGATACGGCCGCACCGGCACCATTCATACCCCCCACGGCGATATTCACACTCCGGCGTTCGTGCCCGTGGCCACGCAGGCCGCGATGAAAGCCGTACTGCCCGAAACCATGAAGGACCTCGGCGCGCAATGCCTGCTATCCAACGCGTTTCACCTGTATGAACGCCCCGGCGAACAAGTGCTCGACGAAGCCGGCGGCCTTGCCAAATTCATGAACTGGAACGGTCCGACCTTCACCGATTCCGGCGGTTTCCAAGTGCTTTCGCTCGGCGCAGGCTTCAAGAAAACCCTCGCCATGGATGTGACCGGCATGAAATCAGACGACGTGATCGCCGAAGGCAAGGAGCGTCTCGCGTTCGTGGACGAGGACGGTGTAACATTCAAATCGCCGCTCAACGGCTCACTGCACCGTTTTTCCGCCGAAATTTCAATGGGAATCCAGCATAAGATCGGCGCCGACATCATGTTCGCGTTCGACGAGCTGACCACACTGATGAACACGCGCGGCTACCAGGAGCGTTCCGTGGAACGCACCTACCGTTGGGCGCAGCGTTGCGTTGCCGAGCATAAGAGGCTTACCGAAGAGCGCGTCGGCAAGCCGTATCAGGCGCTGTATGGCGTGGTGCAGGGCGCGAATTATGAGGATTTGCGCAGGCATGCGGCCGAACAGATCGCTTCGTTGGACTTCGACGGCGTCGGTATCGGAGGCGCGATCGAGAAGCGCATTATCGGCGACACTTGCGCCTGGATTTGCGATGCGATGCCGGAAAGCCGACCGCGCCACGTGCTCGGCATCGCCGCAGTCGACGATATTTTCGCATGCGTCGAGAATGGTGGAGACACGTTCGACTGCGTCGCACCGGCGCGTTGCGGCCGAAATGGCGCGATTTTCACGCGCGGCGGACGTTACAACATCAAGCGCGCGCAATTCAAGCATGATTTTGGCCCACTTGAAGAGGGCTGCGATTGCTACACATGCACGCATTATTCGCGCGCTTACGTGGATCATGCGTTGCGCGCCCGCGAATTCAACGGGTTCACACTGGCGACGATCCACAACGAACATTTCTTCGTGAAGCTGCTGGACGATATTCGCGCGTCGATCGACGGCGGATATTTCGACGAATTCCGCGACGAAACCCTGGCCCGCTTCTACGCCAACGGTTCCCGCGGATGATGCGCTGCCAGATGTTCCGCCCAAACGGACGCTAGGCCACACTTCCACATTTCAAGGCACCGACGAACAAACCCGTCGGCGCCTTTTCATGCATGGCGAGCCCGCACTCGCCGTCTCGTTCTCAGACTTGTCACCAGATGTGTCCGATTCTGGAGAAACGGACAAGTAAGCAACCTAAAAACACTCGCTGGATGTCCGAAACGCCAGAATCGGACACACAGAGCGTCGCGCCGCTTGAATTTTCCTACGGAAAATAGCGGGATCAAGGATGGCTCCGTCGTACGGAAGCCCACAGGGCTTCCTCCCTCCTCGCGTCGCGCCGCTTGAATTTTCCTACGGAAAATGGCGGCGCGACACGCCGATTTGAGGTTGCGCAGGTTTTGGTGTAGATTAGTCGATTGTCTGCGAGCGTGGCGGAATGGTAGACGCGCTGTCTTCAGGTGGCAGTGAGTGTATGCTCGTGGGGGTTCAACTCCCCCCGCTCGCACCATGGTGAAAGGCCGGAGCCGAAAGGTTCCGGCCTTTTCGTTTCCCAAGCGGCAGTAGAGCTCAGCGGCTCCCGACAACTCCAATGACTGGAACAATCAGAACTCATGTTCGCTTCGGTAATGGTTCCCCCATGTCTTCATCGCCTCGATGATCGGGCGCAGGCTTTCGCCGACTTCAGTCAGCGAGTATTCGACGTGGTCGTGAACGCGGTCGGCGCTTGGACCGAAGAGACTCTGCCGGCAATCCCGAACACTGCCAAGCATCTGGCCGACGTGCTCGCCGGCACCGACGTGCGCACCATAAGTGTCCGATTCGGGAGAAACGGACAACTGTGGGGCAGTTGTATCTGTTTGGTTGTCCGTTTCTGGTGAATCGGACAACCAAGGTGCGGAGGGAAGGCGGGACAGGGTAGGTTAGCGCACGAGGAAGACCATGATGATGATCATGGCGAAGCCGGTCAGGTCGGTGAAGGTGAAC
>ENA-OQHL01000651-OQHL01000651.1-human-gut-metagenome-genome-assembly--contig:-NODE-651-length-22603-cov-3.327905_pt1 | contig 22603 bp, 19 predicted proteins | sample MGYA00242565_ERZ504723 | MGnify/ENA primary metagenome ERZ504723 (study PRJEB26092, sample SAMD00036211) | human gut metagenome | host: Homo sapiens | study: EMG produced TPA metagenomics assembly of... | reverse complement strand
ACCGCCTGTTATTTGTCCTAAAACAGGCATAGTTGGTTCAATTATAACAAATAAAGGAGTCCTTGGTGTTTGCGCAAAAAACAGCGCCTGGCTAAACATAGACCCCCATAAACCCAGTAATAATAAAATTGCTAAAACCTGCCACTTATAAATAGATGTACGAGCTGACAAATGCAGTAATAACGTCGCAGTAAAAAGTAAAAACAATGTTCTGGGGTTATCAACAACTATAGCCAGTACCGCAACTAAAAACAAAATAAGCAATTTAGTTCTTCCATCCAATTTCCGTGCCCATACTGCAGCATCACAACCTTCCCATAACTGCCGTACTGACATAACGTCCAACCCCCTCTACTGTAATACATTTGGGTAATAACAACGCCTCGGAAACTTCTAATAATGGCGGAACAGTTAAACCGCCAGCTGACAGTATCCATCTATCAGATAGAATAACTTCCGGCGCTCCATTTGCAATAAGTTTACCGTTTGCCATAATAATCACTCTATCTGCAATTTCTGATGCCAACTCTATATCATGCGTACAAAAAAGAACGCAGCCGCCCATTTGAGAAAAATATGCTATGAGTTTTTTTATTTCTTCAAGACTTTGTTGATCTTGACCCGTTGTTGGTTCATCCAAAAGCAGTAGTTTGGGATTTCTTGCCAGCAAGGCTCCCAAAACTACCCTTAAACGCTGCCCTTTACTTAATGCGAGCGGAAAATCATTCGTATTATTTTCCAGTTTTAGTTTTTCAAGAAGCTCCCATACAACCTCTTTCCTAACTTTTTTATTTTTCCATGTTAATTCTTCCCAAACACTGTCAGCCAACAACATTAAGTCAGGTTCCTGACGTAAATAGCCTATTTCATATGCTCGTTCTCCAACCGTTCCACCCAACAAATCCAGTTCGCCTGACGACAGTTCTGCTAATCCACCCAACAAATTGATCAATGTGCTTTTTCCTGCACCGTTAAACCCCATCAGCGCTACAGTTTCACCTTTATAAAGCTCAAAATCTATACCTTGCAACGTATCGCTTGTAGAACCAGGATAACGATACCTTATGGCCTTGCCAGTTACGATTGCTTCACTACAAGCTTTTTTTGATCTTACGGTCAGTGCTGTTTTTTTCTATTTTACATTCGCTTTTGATCAAATCAACAACTTTACTCGTTTCGTCTATCAGTTTAGACAAATGCAGAAACCGGCACAATTTAACTTTTTGCGGCTCTCTCAAACCATATTTCTCTGCAGAACCAATTTTTTGCCAGGCTAGTTCTATTGGACCATCATAAATAACTTCACCTTCAAACATCACTGCCAGACGCGGAAAATATTTTGCAAGTTCATTGACACGATGTTCAACTACAATGATAGTTATACCGTCTATACGATTTAAAGATACTAATAATTGCAAAAAATCCTCAACACCCTGTGGATTCATCTGACTTACCGGTTCGTCTAAAACCAAAAGCTTAGGTTTCGTGATGAGTACTGAAGCTAGAGCCAATCGCTGCCTTTGTCCTCCTGATAAAGTATGAATACTATTTTGTTCAAAACCGGCAAGTCCAACTCGCTCTAATACTTTTTGTACTTCAACTGAAATTATATTCTCATCAAGCCCCTGATTTTCAAGCGCAAAACCTACTTCGTCAGAAACAGTCATCGCAAAAAGCTGATCATCCGGCGATTGATAAACAGTACCAACCAATATTCCAATATCTTCAGGCGTCATCTCCGCTGTATCTTTATTATTCAGATAAATTTTCCCATCAAGTTCACCGGCGCCGGCAGTATTTAAAAGACCGCTGACAGCTTTAATGAGCGTAGACTTGCCGCAACCGCTGCAACCGGCCAAAAGCAGCATTTCGCCTTCTGTTACATGCAGAGACAAATGTTTTAATGTAGGAATTTTGCGTGTTTTATATCGGTATGAAACGTCACTTATTCTCAGCATATCATTCTCCCATAACCTGCTGCAATTTTATTCCAACCTTATAGCCAAGCCACGAACCAATACTGCTGTAGAGTAAACCGTTGATAAGCATATAAAGACCGATATACCAATCAGCATAATATAATCTGTAAAAAAACATCATTTGTTCTAAATTAATCATCGTTATAAATGCATCCGCAGTACCAATCAATATAGCAACTATAAAAACATATCCCGAGGTCAATTCTTGTTTTCTATAAAATCCACTGATATACAAAATGCTTTCCAACACAACTATATATACCATATAACTTAGTATACCAAGAGGAGTAAAGCGGCCAAACATAAGTCCTGCTAACATCCACTTCAATAAAAACATGAGTGCCACTATACCCGGCTTTCTGTAAATAACCAGTAAAGACATAACTAAAAGGTATAACAAAACCCCGTTCAATACTCCTGTAAGCAATCCGGAAAAAGGCCCTAAAAACACATGCAGCAAATCACCAAATAAAGTCGTCGGCACAACAATGCTGCCAAAAGCCACAGCCGCAAACAACGCAATAGTAATAGCGCCTTTAGCGCCAATATCAAAAATACATTTTTTTAATTGACCAATTGTTAAACAGACTAAAATAAAACAACCAAATGAAAAAGCTACAGCAAATAAACCCATACTACGTTTTTTAGCAATAGTTATGGGTACCTCCTGTATTTTTTCCTGCCCATTACCGAATACAGTCACACGTAAATTATATTCACCTTCCACAACTCTGAAATAATCTACATATAAGGGTATAATAAAAGCCTGACTTTTCTTGCCGTCTAATGATATCATCGCCGTAGACGCATCTTCTATTCCTGATTTCCCAGACCACCCATGCTCAGTTTCATTATCACTCTGACTGGCAGTACATAATCCAGCAGCTAGCTTGCCAGTAGCTTTATCTATCAACTCAGCTCTAAATTTCAAGATTCTTGTATCCTGCTGCGGATTACGCATCTCTAACAGCAGATGTGCTGCCGGATGATTAAAAACAGCCGCCCAATTAGTAGCACCATCCCCAGTCATTCTATTACGAAAAGATTCTAAGGCAGTGTCTTTAATATAAACAGTTCTCTCTTGGATACGATCATCTTTATTTCCCAAATTATCTACAGGCAAAGTAACAGATTGGATATACCAGTTAAATTTGGAACTGTCCAACTGTTTTTCTTGTAGGTTTATATCATCTGCGTTTTTTTTCTCCAAATTCATGAGTAAAGGTAATATTATTATTCTTTTGCCAACTCTTGCCGCTAACTTTAACAACAATGTCATGTTTTCCTTCGGTAAGTTTTTCATTAGCCCTTAAATAAAGTAAATCAAAATTCTGTCCATAATTAGCTGGTAAAGTCCAACTTCTTTTAATAATCAGCCCTTTACCTGTTTTCACTTCCTGCCAGTCATCGTCTTCATTAAAAGTCAAACCTTCCGGCAATAGAATTTCTACATTGACATCCTGAGGTTCAGGTGCATCATAGCTTTCAATATTTATATAGAATGGATTAGTTGCACTCCCCACAGTTTTATAAATATTTTTATGTTCCAAACTATAAGGATAAACGGTTTCTAAATTTATACCTTCTGCAAACGCAGTCTGCGAAAGCATAAAAACAGCTATCACAATCCAACAAAAATTCCTTTTTATCATACATATCCCTTGCAGCAAATAAGTTCCAGCAATTCTCTATCGCGCTGGTATCTGCTGCTGTCCTCTTTTGTACTTATTTCAATTATCTCATTTGTGTTGTGGCTACGAATAACTCTGACTTGAGCATGATAAGCTTTACTCAAAACAGTCTCCGTAAATACATCGTCAGGCTTTCCGTCAGCAATAACAGTACCGTCTCCCAATAAAATTATTCTACTGCAGTATTTAGCAGCCAAATTCAATTCATGAACTACCATTAAGATAGTTTTTCCCATTTCAGTTAATGATTTACTAAAGCGAAAAATCTCTTCCTGATAAACCATATCTAATCCTGTTGTAGGTTCATCTAAAAATAAAATCGGCGTTTGCTGCGCCAAAACCTTAGCCAGCAAAATCCGCTGTTTTTGCCCGCCGGAGACTTCATTTACTGGCCTCTCTGCTAATTCTCTAGTACCGGTATATTCCATACATTTTAGCGCTAATTCTTCATCGGCGATACTTTCGCCTTTCCACCACTTCATATAAGGATAACGTCCTGCAAGCACTATATCTTTACCAGTATAGCCAAACCCAACTTCTACACTTTGCTGCAAGTAAGCAACCTCACGAGCCAGTTCTTTTTCAGCAAAGCTTTCCAGATTACGACCAAAATACAAAATATCACCGCTTTGCTTTGACAGCAAACCGCGGATCGTTTTCAGCAGTGTACTTTTGCCAGCGCCATTACAACCAATAATACCTACTATCTCGCCTTTATTTATCTTGGCATTAATATTTTGCAGAACTTTTTTATTTCCATAGCCAATCGATAAATCTCTCAGTTCAATAATAGTTTCTGTCATAATAGCCTCCTGATTTTATAAAACTATTTTAAGATAAGTTTATATTAAAAGTAAATCTCTGCTATTTCCTAAATCAAATGTTATATTAAAACTTATGTCTGAAATCAAGTTATATAGGCGGCTTTCAACGCCGCCTATAATATTTTAAAATTTATAATTATAGCTCAGCAAGAAATTGAAAGGAGTAGAATAATATTCTGATCCACTATGACTTAAATTGTCTTCTCTATTAAGCAAATTATCCAGTGTCAGCGAAATAGAGTTTTGTTTATCAGCATTATAGGTAGTTGTCAGACTTGTGAGAAAATAAGGTTTTTCACTAAACGACTGCTTACTGCTAGGAGTCTCAACCCTTTGAGCTAAATAAGTACCTTGTAAACTTGTTATCCATTTATCTTTTGTATAATTAATGCCACCATTCAATTGCCATCTTCCATACTTTCTATCCCAATAGGGCTTTTTAGTTCCCTTAACCTTAGGATCACCATAATTTATGCCCCAATTATAAGTAAATCCATCTTTACCAATAATATCACAAGTTATTTCCACACCTGTATTTTTAAAATCTTCATTAGTATATTTATATTCCGTTTTACTACTATCCCAGGTTGCAGTAATATTATCTGTGATATCAATATGATAAATAGCTGCTTTCCAACTATGATTGTCACTAACCCGCTTCCATCCTAATTCATAATTAGTTCCTTTTTGCGGCTTTAAATCGGGATTAGAGACAGCACTGTCACTAGCACCATACATTTGTGAAAAAGTAGGCATAATAAATGATTGTCCAACACTAGCATACAATGAATCATTTTCTGTTAATTTATGCAAATACTGACCAGACATACTAAAATTATCATAATTCTGGTCTTTATACCCACCAGTAGTCCATGTTTCACGTGCCCCAAAAATAAATTCATTTTTTTCATCAAATTTGTAGTCATATTGCCCATAAACAGCATAAATATTTCTTGACGTTACTTGATCAGGAGATTTATGGCCATCTTTACCATAATCATCATAAAACTCATTTTGATAACTGCTTCCCAAAATCAAATTGGCTTTATTTCCAAACTCCCACTTTTTTTGTATATCAGCTCCATATGTACGATTTTTCTCATCTGTATCATACATTTTTCCAGAATAAGCACCGCTTGTTGTGTAATTAGTATATCCATCTGCCATTAATTTATTCTGGTTATAATAGAAATTCCCCTTAACACTGTCATCTTGATATGTCATCTGCATTAAATTTTGCTTTGTTACATATTCTCTATTCTGTTGCAATGCTCCGCCTTTGGGAACGCTTTTATATCCATCATCAAACCATGTATCATATTTTACATTTGTTTCAAAATAATTATATAAAAAATTCCAGTTATCATTAATTTTATAGTTCAAAAATAAATTATTTTTATGAGAACTGTTCATATCTGTATGTTTGTCACCTTTATCATGTGAACGTGAAATTGTATCAACCTTTCCCCATTTTTCTAAGTTATAACCAACGCTTAATTTATCAGCATTAACAGTAGCATTGTATTTTTGTTGACCGTAATTACCAACTCCGGCAGTTACTGAATTTTTAAAATCTTGTTTAGTTATAATATTAATAACACCGCCCATTGCTTCACTACCGTAAAGCACGGATCCCCCACCTTTTACTATCTCAACTTTCTCAATACTATCAATAGGTATAGCATCTAAAAAATATTTTCCTCTCAAATTCATAGGAGATCCATTTAGCATAATCAAAGTACCATTACTTACACCTCTAATGGCTATTTCATTAGCCATTGTCCCCATAGCACCACCACCAGGTGCAAACGTTTTATAAACCAATCCAGGCACACGCCCCAAAGCAACCTGCAAATTCTGCGCACCTGTTGCTTTTAAATCTTCACTAGTCAGGATTGTAGTTGATGCAGGTACATCAACATCTCTTTTTTCTGTCCGTGTTGCAGTTACTACCATTGGATCTAACGTAAATACTTGATTTGGTTCCTCAGCACGTACTGCAGTACCCCCCCCCAGATGACATTTCCAGTTACCAGTGCTATCATCAAAGCACTTATACCCATACTCTTTTCCAACATACGCTACTTCCTTTCAGAATTTTTTGTATTTATTGAAATAAAAGCATTTTCTATACCCATTCTTTAATGGCCTTATAGTATTTACTTTTATTAACAATCGGCTAATAAAAATAAAAATGCCTCCTGCTGAAAGCAAAAGGCATAAAACAGCTTAACTACAATAGAAAAACTGCTACATTACCTTACTGTCACACGCAGTAGTAACAAATAATCAGGCAGTTCTTCTGACTTAGGTTCAACGTTTTATTCAAGCCTTCCCAGATATTTCCAGTGGCATAAATTTGAATTCACTCACCATTACAGCGACGGGATCGTATGGGATTTACACCCAACTTCTCTATTAAGACTAGCGTCACCTGATTTTACGAAATATTTAATTTAATTAAGTATAATATAATTCTATTTATTTTTCAATATATACTATCAAATTCATATTGTGTCTTATTAGGGCAATATTTCTGTATTTATTTTCAAGAAATAAGTACTGGATTTTCTGCTGCATCGTTTTATCTACATTTTTTATATTAGTGGTTTTAAAATATTTTATTTATAGTTATAATAGGCAGCACAGTGTGCCGCCTATTAATTTTAGTTTTAGAAAGAATAATTGTAGGTTAGTGTCCAATTGAATGGTAATCCATAATTTTCATAATCGTTCACGACATCTTTTTTATCTAAAATATTATAGAAATTTAATGCTACAGAATTATTCTTATCTGCACTGTATTGTAATGTAGCATTCATTATATTTCTATTTGGAAGAGCATAATATCTATTACCACTAGAAGTAACTTCATGATAATAGCTATCATTCCTGTCTCCTAAGAAAAGATAGTTTAATCCTGCATTAAACTTATTCTTCTGATATCCAATTCCTGCCACAAATTGAAGTCTGGCATTGTCCTGTACCCATTCACCAGAATCATTTATTTCTGGATTAGAATAGGTAACACCAAGATTATATCGCCAATTATCGCCAACTAATTTTGTATATTCAACTTCAATGCCTGTATTCCGAAAATCGCCTTTATTAATTTGTATTTCAGCCTTAGTATTCGTACCTATACCTAATTCTTCTTCGCTTGCCCATCCAAATTTATTACTGATATCCATATTAAACACGGCAAGTTTTAAAGAACTCGAATTAGTTATCGTTTTCATTCCAGTTTCATACGTCCAACCTTCTTGAGGCTTTAACCCACGTGATTTTTTCAAGTTGTGTGCATCTTTATCTGTCGTATAGAATTGGCTGTTCATTGCAGGCATAATAAATGATTTACCTATATTTGTATACCAAGTCAAATTTTCATTAAATTTATATAATGTTTGTAATTGTGGCAAAAATACATTTTGGTCTGTATCAAAATCATTGATGGCTTCCCCACGCAATCCCAAAGTAGCACTAAATTTAGGTGCAAATTGGTGAGTATAAGACGTATAAAGTCCTAAACTTGTTCTATCAGACTTTTGAAAAGTATATTTATAATTTTGATAAAAATCACGTTTAATTGCAATACCCGCAATTAAGCTATCTTTATCTCCATTAAAAGACCAACCCTTCTGAGTATCTGATGTTATATTGAACATTTTATAAGATCCACCAGATACTGAAAATTCTTTTTCATTACTCTTTTTTTTGATTTGAAGTAAACCAGCGGCTATTAAAAGAAAATACAGATTTTAATTTGTTACTTGTATCATCATAAACTAAACTAGCTGTGTCACGATTATCGTCATATTTATATGATGTTCCTAGCTTATCAGCAGCTGCTTTAGAACGAGTTATCTGAAATCTATTAAGATCTGATTTTGAATGGTTATAATTTAACGTCAAATTCTTCCCTATATTACCTGTAATAAAAATACTTTCTTTTCTGGATTTTCCTAAAGTATTATAATTATTTTTTTTGCTTCCTGATGAGCTTGCATATTCTCCATAAGGAAATTTACGGGTTTGAGGATTAACTTCATCATAATAATCTTTATCATAATAAACTGAAAAATATTCATTTTGATGGCCAACTGACCATTTATCTGTATAATTACCAATAGTTCCGGATATTGTTGTTTTTGCAGAACCAGAAGCTTTTTTTGTTATTATATTAATTACCCCACCCATAGCTTCGGCCCCATACAAAGTTGCATTAGAGCCACGAACAATTTCTATTTTCTCTATGCTGTCCAGTGGAATATTGGATATCGCATTATAATTTAACAAATTCATCGGAGCACCATTTACTAATACCAATGTGCCTTTATCCAAACCACGAATTTTTGTTCTACTAGCTGAGCCACCATATTCTTGCCCATTAGGACCATATGACATTCCATTAAACCCAATTTGTTGGGCTAAAAGAGTATCAACATTTACTGCACCGCTCTTTTTAATTTCTTCTGAAGAAATTACTGTTACAGCAGCTGGTGTATCTAAATCACGCGTTTCCATTCTCTGCGCTGTTACTATCATAGGATCTAACGTAAATGCTTGACTTGGTTCTTCAGCATGTACTACAGTGCCCCCCCCATATGACATTGCCAGTTGCAAGCGCTACCATCAATGCACTCTTACTCGTACCTTTTTTCAACATACTCAACTTCCCTTCACAACTTTTTTATATTATTGAAATAAAGACGTTTCCTGTACCCTTTCTTTATGGCCGCACAGTACTTGGCCTTTAATTGCAATAAACAAATAAAAAATACCTCTCACCTAAGGCAAAAGGTATTAAACGACTTAATTATAAAAACAAAAGAAGCCGACACATTACCTAACTGTCTCACGCAGTAGTAAAGTAATCATCAGGCAGTTCTTCTGACTTAAGTTCATAGCTTATCCAAGCCTTCCCAGATATTTCCAGTGGCATTAGTTTGGATTCGCTCACTTTTACAGCGACGGGATCGTGTAGGAATTACACCCAACTTATCTATTAAGACATACGTCACCTGACAATAAGTATTTAGTTATGATACTAGATTATATATGATATTAAGTATTATTTCAAGTTAATGTACCAATTATTTTTCTTATTAATTTCATATTTAGTTTTTTGATATTTTATATCATTAATAGGATTTATATTTTAATTTTCGGATGTATTATTCACTGCTTGCAAACAAATTTCCAGCATCGCCTCTGCAAACGTTTTCTCTGGCACAGGGATAAGTTCTCCGTTATTTATTTTAGTTTCAAGTTTCGTTCCTTTGCTGCCATAAACGTCCATTTGTTTTACACCATAGGTTTTATCTGCCACATTAAATTGCATCAGCATTTCACAATACTGAACTTTTTCTTTTTTCGCCAGTTTTTCTGCATAGGTTTTATTCATTCTTTTTAGTAATTCTTTGTCTGTAAAAACAGTTTTCACAATAACATTAACTAAATCTTTGTTTACAACCCCGTTTTTTTCTTCTGGGAAATACAGTGAATCCATGTCATATGCATAAACGCCCATAGTGTTTTCTAAAACAATTGACCAACGTGCTGCTTCTATTTCCTCAGCCGTAGGCTTGGGCATCATGCTAATTTCCCAATTGATAGGTGGTGCTTCATCATTCTTTTCTGCAGCACTGGCTGAAACCGCCAATAAGCACATCATGCAAATTGTCAGCAGCATTATTAACTTTTTCATCATATTACCTCTTACCTCCTGTTTAAACATCTAAATTACGTACTATTCTTAAAATCTGTTCCTGAGATAAACTGCGAAGGCTATAATAAGTTGCTCCCATTGCTTTGGCAACAGCTTTGGCCACACCCAGTTTAATAAAATCTGTTTCAGTATCGATAACAACGGAGGTAATTTTAGCCTTCCGAATTTTTTCAGCCATTTTTAAGGCACTCTCTACCGGATCACCACTGTTTTCTTCTATGGCATTAGCTCTGCCATCAGTTACTAAAATCAGAATCGGTTCTAACTCGCTGTCTTTTTTATTCAACATTCCCAAAGTTACCAACGCAGTTGATAAACCGTCTGCTAAAGGAGTTTTGCCGCCAGTAGGCATTTCTGCCAAACACTTTTGTGCAAGATCAACGCTGCGTGTTATAGGCAGCAATAATTCAGCCTTTTGCCTGCGAAAAGCAACCATACCAACACGATCACGTTTCTGATATGCTTCCTGCAGCATATAGAAAATAGCGCCTTTTACGGCCCGCATCCGTTCACGAGCTCCCATTGACCCACTGGCATCAACTACAAATAAAAATGTATTGCCAATACGTTTTTCGCGTACTTTTTGCCGTAAATCTTCACTCTTAATATTCAGGGCGCAACCGTTATCTTCACGCAGACGCTGAAACGGCGCCGCAGCCCTGATTGTAGCATCAAAAGCCAAATCTTCCACTTTTATTTTCGGCATTTCAGCCCTAACATAACGCCCTTGTTTAAGATCTGTTTTAGTCGTGCTGCGTTTGCCACTGCCACGCCGGACATTGCGATCTTTGCCTAAATCCAGAACCATTTTAGGAAACTTAAAATTTTTATCAATATCTGCAATCTGTTCTTCCGGTGCTAACTGATTTTTGTCATTGTCAGGACTCTGCTCTTCTTTTTCTTTGTCGTCATCCTGATTCTCATCATCGTCACTGTTATCTTCCTCATCACCATCGTCTTCATTATCATCAAGCGGTGGTGGCGCCAACGGTGACTCCTTTGAGTCTTCATCATTATCCTCGTTTTCATCTTGATTCTGCTGTTCATTCTCATCAGGCTGTTCTTCTTCCTGCTGCTCCGGATTTTCCTGTTGTTGTTCTGGTGGCTTCCGCATACGATGCGGCAGCACAAACATGGCAGCTTCTTCCACATCCTTAGGTAAAACATAATTTCTTTCCGCTAAAGCGGCTATAGCTTTAGCGGCTTCCAAAAGATAAATTTCCGCTCTATGACCGGCACAAAAAGCCTGTGCGCACATTTGTGCCGCCAGCTGCATCATGGCTTCTGATACTTCAATTTCTTCTACAATGCTCCTTGCCAAAGCAATCTTTGCCGCTAATTTTTCTGTTTCATTAAAATAACTGTTTCTGAAGCTTTGTATATCAAAGCCACAGGCAAGAGAACGTCTAATTATTTCTGTGCGTATTACCACATCTTTCTCACTTTGGGCATCAACATACATACCAAACCTATCTAATATATGACCTGGCAGAACTCCTTCTTCGGGGTTCATTGTTCCAATAACAGTATACGATACAGAATGAGTAAAAGAAATGCCATCACGCTCAACCTGATTGATACCAGAAGCGTTAACATCCAAAACTGCAGTCAGCAATTCCTGCCGCAATAAATTTGCTTCATCAATATACAAAATATTACCTGTAGCTCTGCTTAATATCCCAGGCAAAAATCTGCGTTCGCCTTTACTAACAGCATATTCAATATCGATACTACCAAAAAGCATATCTTCCGTAGCATTAAGCGGCAAATCCACTATCTTCTGTGTGCCAATAATCTCTTTAGCAGCGCGTACCAAGGTGGATTTAGCAGTCCCTTTTTCACCGCCAATCAAAAGGCCACCTGCCTTTTGATTTACTAAAGCGATCTGCAGAGCTTTTTTTAACTGCTCCTGCCCAACTACTGCCACAAAAGGATAAATAGCATTAGTCAGCATTTATAACGCTCCTTTAGCCCCAGAGGACAAAATACTTTCAACCTTATCCCAATCCAATTGTCCTTCTTCAAAAGGACGACGACGCATACGATGCGGCAATACTAATTTGGCAGCATTTTTTACGTCTTCCAGTTCCACTTCTTTGCGTCCATTAAAAGCCGCCAGTGTCAAAGCTGTTTTAATTACAGTAATATCGGCGCGATGCCCGTCAACACCAAGTTCTACAGCTAATTTAGCAACAGTTTCCAAAAGTTCCTCGTTGATATCTACCTGAGGTAACAAACTGCTGGCTTGTGTAATTTTTGCAGCCAGCTCTTCCTGATCATGCTGATAACCGGCAATAAAAGTATCGGCATCCTGCTCATAAGCCAAACGACGTTTAATTACCTCAACACGCTGCGCGGGATCATGCTCACCTGTAACAACTACTGACAAGCCAAAACGATCCAAAAGCTGCGGGCGGATATCACCCTCTTCAGGATTCATTGTACCAACCAAAACAAAACGAGCCGGATGAGAATATGAAACGCCTTCACGCTCAACTGTATTGATTCCCATTGCTGCAGCATCCAACAATACATCTACAACATGGTCATCAAGCAAATTTATTTCATCCACATACAAAATATTACGGTTGGCTTGAGCTAAAATGCCTGCCTCAAATTTTTTCTCGCCATGCTTAATAGCATGTTCAATATCCAAAGTACCAACAACGCGATCTTCAGTCGCGCTTACAGGCAACTCGACCACACGCATTTTTACGGTATCGGCAACTAATTTATTATCCTCCGTATATTTAGATGCACAATCTTCGCATAACAGATTGGGATCTGCCGGATCACAATGAAATTTACATCCATGTACTGCTTCCATAGCCGGCAGTAATTCGGCCAAAGCACGTACTGCTGTTGACTTGGCAGTACCTTTTTCACCCTTTATTAAAACACCGCCTAATGCCGGATTGATTACATTTAAAATCAAAGACATTTTCATATCGTCCTGACCCACAATTGCTGTAAACGGATACACTGCTGCTCTTTTCACTATAATTCCTCCTAAAAGCTAATATTAGTAACCTATATCCATAAGAAAAAGATCACAAATAACTTACTATATTATACTAAACCATATACCACGTGTATAGTCAAATTCTAAATACTGATAATTTCAAATTTATCCGATAAAATTTTACCTGAATTTTCATCCCATTCAAATAATAAATAGCCTGCTTACCGTTATAACTCAGCTTGGTTTTGCCATTTTCGATAACAACGCTCTGACCCACTGTCATATCCATCCATTCTGTTACACCAGTCTGATTACACACAAGCATTGGCAGTCCGGTGACTTCTGAACATTTTTCCCATGCTCCTAAAGGATTACCACAAACCGCAGTTGGAGGCCAAGCTGCTATATCAATAATTATTTGAGCTCCTTTCTGCTGCATTTTCTGTGCGTGTTCGCTATACCAGGCATCAGCACATACCAAAGCACCTACTTTAACATTACCGCAATCTACAGGCTCCAGCACATCAGCCCTTGAAGCCCATGCTTCAGCACCGCTCCCATGTGAAATAAGTTTACGGTGTGTTCCACAAATATTCCCTTTAGGACCAAAGATAATACAGGAATTAAAATTACACTTCAAACCATCATCATATTCGCCGCATCCCAAAAACAAAAATAAACCATAAGCTTTGACCAAGGCTAATAGATGGCTTAATTTAACAGATGGCTGTTTATCTACTTTTGCATCAGGGTTTAATTTGTAAAAATAATACCCCTGCACTGCCGTCTCAGGTGTAACTACCCATTTTGCTCCATTATCGGCAGCAATTCGAACTGCATTCTCTAACAGTTCTATATTTTTATGTTCAGGTCCCCGGCTGATTTCTAAATGACATAGCGCTATTTTCATAAAGTCTCCCTTTAATTAAAATTTTCTGGATATACGGCTTTGGCAATATCTTCTACAGCATTAACAGTATATTGTGAAACTGCTAAAACATGAGCTGCTGGAAGCATTATAACATTTTTATTTTTACCAGCTTTTGTAGTTTGATAAGAAGGATTAGATAAAATTTCTGCTTTCATCTGCACCGGGTCATGCTTGCCATCGTAATTCCATACAGGTATCACAAAAGCATCTGGATTTAAACGTACAACTTCTTCCTGAGACAAAATCCCAGACTGAGTATAATGTAAATCCTCTGTAGCGTCTTTGACATTCGCATAACGGCAAATATCCATAAAAGAACTTTCAGGTCTGTAAAAAGCTCCGTTACTTCTAATGAATACAACTCTTTTTTGCTCAGAAGGTTTTATGCTACCAACTCTATTTTTAACAGACTTTAATTTACTATCCATTTGCTTAATTAATTTTTCAGCATTGGCCGGCTCACCAACCAATACAGCAATATCATTAATGGCCTTTTTTATTTCCTCCATATTATTAGGAGTTTTATAAACATATACCTTTAACCCCAAGTCCCTCAATGACTGAATCATTTCCTGCTTAAAAAAATCAGCCGCAATAATAATATCCGGATGCATGGCAAGCAACGCTTCCGCACTATTTCCATAAGCTCTGTTAGATATTGATTTTACTCTGTCTACTATATTTGAAATTTCAGGATCATCTGCTAAATAAGTAACTGCTGTTATTCTTTTTGAATCAACTAAATCTATAAGAATTTCATCTGTACTTATCGACAGCGAAACTATTTTTTCTGGTTTTTTCTCAAAATTTATTACTGTTCCTGTTGAATCAGTAATACTATATTTATTTCCTATTTTATCATTTTCAGTGTTTTTTTCAATTTGGTTACTGCATCCCATACAAAAATTATAGACGAACACCAGTAAAATAAAACAAATTATTTTTGCTATAATATTTTCATCTTTTTCTAAATATTTTTTTATCATTTAACATCAACCTTTAAAATTACATATGAACCGAAGTAATTGCTTCGGTTCATATGCTGGTTTTTAATTACTTAGAATGTATATATATAAGTGACTTTAACATTTCGTGGCATAGAATAATATTCAGTAGATGCAGAACTTGTCCAATTCCCTATTATATCCTGTCTGTTAAAAATATTTTCTATATCAAGCTGTACTTTACTATTCTTATCAAACTTATAACTTGTATAGAAATTAACTGGTATCATATTTGGCCAATCGCCAGCTCTTGCAGCAGTAATGCTACCAGTCAAAGCAGCATTCACTTTTTCATTATTATACTTTATACTACCTGTATATTGCTGTCTGGCGAATTTTCTATTCCAATTTCCGCTATTATCTTTTGCTTTTGGATTACAAAAATTAGCTCCAAGTGCATAAGAATATCTACTGCCTATTTTTTTATCATAGTTTATTTCAAATCCAAGATTTTCAAATGGTGCGTTTATTATCTTATTAATACTCTCTCCAGTTATTGGGTCAATTTTACTTTCATATGATATAGAATCGTTATCCATATAATATAATGCAGCTTTGAACATACTGCTATCACTAGCTTTCTTATACCCTATTTCATATGTCCAACCTTCCTCTGGTTTTAACAATGGATTCGCTTCATAATTAGGTGAACCACTGCCATAAAGCTGCATAAAAGTGGGCATCCTAAAAGATTTAGCAGCATTGATATATACGCTGCTATTCTCATCTAATTTTTTTAACAAAGAAAATTCAGGAGTAAAAGCATCATACGTCTTATTTGCATCTACAAATTGTTCACGGGCCCCAATAGTTGCAATGAAATCATTTACCTAAATTTTATGTCATTTGTACAAATAGTGCATAATTTTTTCTATTGACATCAATATGTAAATTTTTCAATGAACCACTACTCCATGGAGTATCATTCTTATATGATTCCTGTGATATTGTAGTTCCAATAATAAAATCTGCGAATTTACTATCAATTTTTTTCTGCAAATCTAAACCTATGGTATCGAATATAATATATTCTTCTTTATTCCATTTACCCGTAGACGCCGTTATTGTCTTGTTTTTTCTATTACTTCTATTATAAAATAAATTTCCTGTCCAAGTGTCATCTTTATACTGTAATCTAGTATAATCTTCAATATATACATAATGACCATCTTCTTTTAATTTGTTCCAATCCGGTAAAACATATGAATTAAATTTATAGTCATTGACATTATGCTGATGAGACAATGTTAAATTATCATTGAACTTATAACGAACTAAAACTGAACTTTTATCTGCATCATTCATTCCTCTACCATTATTGGCTAGTTTCTTTATTTCATCGCCCTGTTCAAAAGTTGCAGCCAAACTTAATTTACCAGCTCCAACTGTAAGCGCTTCTTTAGCTTTTCCATATTCACCCTTAGTCAAAGCAATAGTATTTTTCATAGATTTTTTAGTAATAATATTAATTACACCACCAGAAGCCTCTGAACCATAAAGTACAGATGATGCTCCTTTTTACAATTTCAACTCTTTCTATTGATTCTACTGGAAATGTATCTAAGAAATAAGTTTCATTCATATTTATAGGTGCCCCATCTATCATTACAACGGTACCTTTATCAGCACCTCTCATTAAAATTTTCCCATTCATTCCTCCCCAAGCTTGCCCGCCAGCACCATACGAATATGAAGTTATACCATTTTGTAATCTTAATGCATCGAATAAATTAGCAGCACCAGTTTTCTACCAATTGCTGCTGAGTAAGAACTGCAACCGATGCTGGAGTATCAACATCCCTTTTTTTCTTCTCTCTGTGCTGTTACTACCATAGGATCTAACGTAAACGCTTGATTAGGTTCTTCAGCGTGTACTAGAGTGCCCCCCCCAGCATGACATTACTACTTGTCAATAAGCCCATCAAAACTACTTTTACCAAACTCTTTTTGTTCCTTAACAATTTACATCTTCCTTCCACTTTTCAAATTTATAGCAAACAGCTTTACGTATCCAATCTTTCATGGTCATACGCAGCTTAAGCTAACATTATATAAGCATTTTAAGTAACAAAAGATTTGTAAAGCTACAATGTTAGACCGGAGTAAAACTCCGGTCTATTAATTTGTTACTTAAAATGTATATTCCATTCCAACTAGGAAATTACGTCCCGGAGCACTCCACCACTGCTCATCTGGATCACTGCTCCAGTTATATCTAGCATTCGAATGTTCTGCATAGAATTTATCAAAAATATTATTAACTTTTACATATGCTTTAATCGTTTTAGACACTTTATAATTCAACCCTAAATCCCAAACCCAATATGTCGTGGCCGGGAAGAAATTATCAACAGCATCCGCTGTCTGCGGACCAGGTCTATCAATAATACCTTTGCCTAACAATGATGCACTAAATTTTCCCTCATCATAATCTACACCAATATTCCACGCACCTTTAGGAACGTAACCGTCAACGTTGGCAGCTCTTTGGGCAGTTGCATCTACTATTGTATGTGTATAACCTACAAAGGTCGAAATATTTTTATTAAATTGTTTGCGTAACTGCATGTCCCAACCTCTGGCTTTTTCATCACCAACATTAGTATATTTAGGAGCTACGTAACCAATACGATCTTTAGAATTCCTCCAGAACATATGTGCTGATGCAACTAATGTGTCATCAAATCTATGATTAATCCCTATTTCTTTGGTAGCACCAGTTTCAGGCTTTATACCGTATTTGGAACTATATAAATGCGTTGGCGTAGGAGGGATAAAATATTCACTATAGCTTACATAAACATTGGTTTTATCATTATTAAAGTTATAACCTAGATTTACGCTGGGAGTAGTATGGTCACCGAACCCGGAATTTTTGTCATGACGTACTCCGGCAGTTAATTTTAATTGGTCTGTGATATTAAATTGATCCTGAATATAGACAGCTTTATTAATCAACTTCACGCCATTGGCAGTAATCACTTTATCATGACTATATTCAAATCCCGCGGAAACGATATGTTTATCATCAAAATTCTTAGTAAATTGATCAGAAATTCTCATAGTTCTGACTTTAGTCAAATATGCGTTAAAATTTGTATCATAATCTAAATTGATAAAAGATAATTGATTTGTAGTCGTATCATCAAATTTACTGTTTAAAATAAATTTATAGTTACTATTATCTACTGATCCAGGTTTTAAACTTGGTTCCCATAATGCGGTATACTTATAATCAGCTTTATATGAATCATAAGTAGCTGTTAAATCATGCTTTTCTCCAAGTTTCTTTGTAATTTTAAAACTGGTACTCGTAGCATTTGAATAGGCTGGAGTCGTTACTCCGCGTCCGTCCTTAAAATCACTGATTTTATTTGGAATCCGTGGTATGGCAGCTTACGCTTACCATGCGATGGTGTTGGGCTACACTTCGGACGAAGTGAACAGCTTCTTTTACCGCGCATTATCCGTGATCGGTTATGACATGGATATGGATCTTCTACTTCCGGTCGTACTCGAAGTGGGAGAGAAAAATCTGATCTGTATGGAACTTTTAGATAAGGCAAACACGGAGACATTTGGGACACCGACACCAACCACAGTTCCATTGTCCGTAGAAAAAGGCCCATTTATTGTGATCACTGGACATGATCTTTATGACCTGAAACTGTTATTAGAGCAGACAAAGGATAAAGGAATCAATATTTACACCCACGGAGAGATGCTCCCGGCACATGCTTATCCGGAATTGAAGAAATATCCGCATTTAAAAGGAAATTTTGGAACTGCATGGCAGAACCAGCAGAAGGAATTTGATCATCTTCCGGCACCAATCCTTTATACAACAAACTGTCTGATGCCGGTAAAACCAAGCTATGCAGACCGTGATTTACGACAGAGGTGGTTTCTTATCCTGAGATGGTTCACATAGGGGAAGAAAAAGACTTTACCCCGGTCATTGAGAAAGCATTAGAACTTGGCGGCTATGAAGCTGACCGTGAGATGACAGGGATCAATGGCGGTAAGACGGTCATGACCGGTTTTGGACATGGAACCGTGTTAGGAGTTGCAGATCAGGTAATCGATGCTGTGAAATCCGGAGCAATCAGCCACTTTTTCTTAGTGGGTGGCTGTGATGGAGCAAGGGTTGGAAGAAACTACTATACGGAATTTGTAAAACAGACACCAAAGGATTCTGTCATTCTCACGCTTGCCTGTGGAAAATACCGTTTTAATGACCTTGATCTTGGAACCATCGGCGGACTTCCAAGAATTATGGATATGGGACAGTGTAACGATGCTTATAGTGCAATCAAGGTTGCAATTGCGCTCGCAGAAGCGTTTGACTGCAACGTGAACGAACTTCCACTTTCCATGGTATTGTCCTGGTATGAGCAGAAAGCAGTCTGCATTTTACTGACGTTGTTACACCTTGGTATTAAAAATATTTATCTTGGACCAACTCTGCCGGCGTTTCTTTCACCGAATATTTTGAATTATCTGGTAGAAAATTATCAGATTTCTCCGATCAGCACCCCGGAGGAAGATCTGAAAAAAATACTTGGCTGATTGAAGTCTGCCATTTGTATTCGAACATAGAGTGTGCTAGAATAAGGCTGTTGCACTGTGAAAAGTGTGTCAGTCTTATTCTGCGTGTGTCTGATGGCAGATTTTGCACAAAAGAGATAAGGCGGAAGTTTTATTTGACAGTACAAGAGGAGATTTTTATGGAAAAAGAGACAGAAAAACAGAATCTTGGGAGTGGCAGCATTCCCGGTTTAATGATAAAACTGGCGGTGCCTACAATTATCGCACAGCTTGTAAACCTTCTATATAATTTGGTTGACCGTATTTATATCGGACATATCCGCGAGGTGGGGGATATTGCACTGACCGGACTCGGGTTATGTTTTCCGGTACTTATGATGGTTACGGCATTTGCAATGCTCATCGGTTCCGGTGGCGCACCGAGAGCCGCAATTTATATGGGAAAAGGGGACAATGAGACAGCGGAGCGTATTCTTGGAAACAGTGTGACAAGCCTAATCGTAATCTCGGTTGTGCTGACCATCTTTCTGGAAGCAGTCGCGGAGCCGATTCTGTGGATGTTTGGCGCGAGTGAGAAAACCTTGCCATTTGCATTGGGATATATGCGGATCTATGTGGCGGGGAGTATTTTGTCATGATGACGCTGGGATTGAATATGTTTATCACAACACAGGGATTTGCAAAGATCAGTATGAAGACAGTTCTGATCGGAGCAATTTGCAATATCATTCTTGATCCTTTATTTATTTTTGCATTTCATATGGGCGTAAAGGGCGCGGCCGTTGCAACGATTCTCTCACAGGCAGTTTCCGCCGTGTGGGTGTTTTCTTTTTTGAATGGAAAACAGACAAAACTTCGTATCCGAAAAGAATATTTAAAAGTACAGCCGCAGATCATTCTTCCGGTCATGGGACTTGGTCTGGCATCATTTGTCATGAATATTACGGAGAGCCTTATAAACATTGCATTTATGCGTCCCTGTCGAAATACGGCGGAGATGTGGCAGTGGGAGCGATGACGATCCTTGCAAGTATTATGCAGTTACAGTTCATGCCGGTGCAGGGGCTTGGACAGGGCGCACAACCGCTTATCAGCTATAACTATGGCGCGGCAAAGGTTGACCGTGTGAAAAAGACGATTCGCATTTTGATCGTGGTAAGTCTCATTTACACGATGGCATTCTGGCTGTTTGTAGAGTGCTTCCCGGGGGTTTTTGTACAGCTGTTCAACAGCAGTTCCCCGGAATTGTATGAGATGACGACGTGGGCTGCCCGGATTTATATGGGCATGACCGGTATCTTTGGAATCCAGATGGCAATCCAGCAGACGTTTATGTCGCTTGGACAGGCAAAACTTTCCTTATTCATTGCATGTTTAAGAAAAATCATCTTGTTGCTCCCACTGATCTATCTGATGCCGATGTTCATTGAGAACAAAGTGTTTGCAGTGTTTTTAGCAGAGCCTGTTTCGGACTTTATTTCGGTTGCAGTGGCTTCCACACTGTTTTTATGTAATATAAAAAAGATTCTGGCAAAGGCGTAAGAATATGACAAAAGATCTGACACAGGGGAAAATTACTCCATTACTTGTAAAATTTACGATACCACTTTTATTTGGAAACATTTTTCAGTTGATGTATAACTCAGTGGACAGCATTATCGTCGGTCAGCTTGTGGGAAAAGAGGCATTGGCGGCGGTCGGCACAAGCAAATCCATTAATGACACTTGCAATTTTGTTTGTGAACGGTATGTGTATCGGGGCTTCTATTTTGATGGGAACCCAGTACGGCGCAAAGAAAATGGATGTTTTAAAGCGGCAGATCAGCACGACGATGATCGCAGGAATTGTGTTCTCCATTACGGTCACGTTGTTTTGCATTCTTTTTGCCAGACCGTTATTATTACTGATTCGGGTGCAGGAGGAAGTGCTTCCGCTTGCAGTTCCTTATCTGAGAATCGTGTTTTTGGGATTTATTTTTACATTTATCTATAATTTTTTTGCATGCACACTGCGGGCGCTGGGAGACAGCAAGACGCCGCTGTATTTTCTGGTGACCAGTGCTTTCCTGAATATCTTCGGAGATCTGTTTTTCGTTGTGGTACTGCGCTGGGGTGTGGCGGGAAGTGCCATTGCCACAGTGTGCAGCGAGGGACTTTGCTGCCTGCTGTGCGGTATATATATTAAGAAAAAGATTCCTCTTTTATGTCTTGGGGAAAAAGTGGTGGGTATTCGATAAGAGCCTGCTGGGTAAGACAGTCAGCTACGGCAGTACCAGTGCCATGCAGCAGGTATGTCTGCAGCTGGGAAAACTGATCATACAGTCTGTGGTCAATACGCAGGGTGTTGCGGTCATGGCGGCATTTACCGCGGTGAACCGAGTGGATGATTTTGCCTATACACCACAGCAGAATATCGGACATGCCATGACGACTTTTCTGGCACAGAACAAGGGTGCAGGGCATAAGGAGCGGATGAAGAAGGGATTCCAGACAGGTCTTTTGATCGAACTGGTCTATTCCATCGGATTGTTCTGTGTAATCTGGGGACTGGCTCCGCAGATCATGACATTGTTCGCCGAGGACGGGGATGCACAGGTGGTATCTCTGGGCATCAGTTATCTGCATCTGATCTCCTGGATGTATATTCTGCCGGGATTGACCAATGGTGTGCAGGGATTCTTCCGTGGTATTGGTGATCTGAAAGTGACATTGTACAGCACATTTATGAATATGTTCGGCAGAGTTGTGGCAGTATTTGTAATGATCCGTCTGTTACAGATGGAATTTGCCAGCCTGGCCTGGGCCAATATGGTCGGATGGATCGTGATGCTGTTGTTCGAGGTGCCGCTGCTAGTGAAGTCTATGCGGAACGGCGAGTGCGGATAGAATGAGCATGTGGCGGATGGTCGCGGGAGACCTCGGGAAATGCCGCAGAG
>ENA-OQHL01000650-OQHL01000650.1-human-gut-metagenome-genome-assembly--contig:-NODE-650-length-22630-cov-7.103764_pt1 | contig 22630 bp, 26 predicted proteins | sample MGYA00242565_ERZ504723 | MGnify/ENA primary metagenome ERZ504723 (study PRJEB26092, sample SAMD00036211) | human gut metagenome | host: Homo sapiens | study: EMG produced TPA metagenomics assembly of... | reverse complement strand
GACCCCGAAATACATTCAAAGGAAGATTTATCTATGGCAAATTCATTCCCTGCTCCTTAACAGAACTTCCGGAGGTGATTAAATCTTATGGCTATTACAAAAATACATCCTATAAAATCAACCCTTAATCTCGCCATTTCATATATCTATCATCTGTCCGATGATTTACTTTCATTTATAAAACTAGGATTTCTTGTGTACCCTCTCAACGATATCAAGAACTATCAACAACTGTAATTTCTTCTAAAAGCTCTTTTTGACTGTAAGTTTCACTTACTTTCTTAAAACTAAAATGCTTCACAAACCGCTTAAATTCAAGGATTTTAGATATTGTCCTTTTGTATCAACACCATACTCTCGATATGAACCGTATTCGGGAACTGATCCACCGCTGTAGCCCGCTTAACTTTATATCCTGCTGCCTCAAACACTTCCAGATCTCTCGCAAGACTTGTCGGTTTGCAACTAATATATACCATCTGTTCAACTCCGAAATCAATGATCTTCTGAATCGCTTTTGGATGGATTCCATCTCTAGGAGGGTCAAGTACGATAAAATCTGGCTTATCTTCTAATTCATCCACAACCTTTAATACATCTCCAGCAATAAATTCACAGTTATCCAATCCATTTAATTCTGCATTGACTTTCGCTGCCTCTACCGCTTCCTCAACGATCTCGACTCCAACAACTTTCTTGGCAACTGGAGCTAACATCTGCGCGATCGTTCCAGTTCCGCTGTATAAGTCAAAGATCACTTTATCTTTTGTCTCCCCAACAAAATCTCTGGCAGTCTTATAAAGTACCTCTGCCCCTAATGTGTTTGTCTGGAAGAATGAAAATGGTGAAATCTTAAATTTTAATCCTAAAATTTCCTCATAGAAATAATCCTGTCCATATAAAATATCTATCTTGTCTGCCTGTACCACATCTGCAAGACTGTCGTTCGTTGTATGAAGAATCCCAATGATCTTACCACTTAATGGTAATTCTAATAATGCAGCTCGAAGTTTGGTAAGATCTGCTTCTGCCTGCGATGTCGTTACAATATTTACCAAAATATCTCCAGAGCTTTCTGCTCTTCTTACAACTAAATGTCTGAAATATCCTTCATGACGCATCTTATGATAGAATGGCAGCCCCATCTGTTGTGCGATATTTAATACACATTTTACGATCAGATTGTAATCATTATCCACAATCTGGCAGTCTGTGATGTTTACAATATCATGGAATGTGTTCTTTTTGTGCATTCCTAATGCTAATGGACCGTCTTTTACCTCATCACCAAAAGAGAATTCCATTTTATTGCGATACCCATGCACTTTGGGACTTCCTTTGATCTCTTCCCATATATCATCATTGACATAATCTTTTAACAGATCACGTACCATTCCCTCTTTGATCTTTAACTGGTTTTCATAAGATACCGTCTGATAAAAACATCCACCACATATTCCAAAATGTGGACAGACTGGTTCTGCATCTTCTAATGGCGATTTCTCTAATACATCTAACAATCTTACCACACAGCCACTTTTTCTCTTCTTGGTAACCTGCCCTTTGATCGTCTGCCCATCAATGACACCTTTGACTGTAACTTTCTGATCTTCGCAGATAAATGTTCCCTTATTGGGGAATTCTGTCTTTATGATCTTTCCTTCAATGATATCTTTTTTCTTCATTGTCATCCCTTTCTTATCTTATTAAATCAAACCTATCGCAGAAAAAAGATGGAAATACCATCTACGATACTTCCATCATTCATATTATAGCATTAATTCGTCAAACTGTTCTTTGTAATATCCATGGGCATAATGTGCCTGTCCTTCTTCGTCAATCTCCATGATAAGAAATGTTGGCTTCCTTCCTGGCTGACGAGGATAAGATATACTTCCTGGATTCAAGATCGTTACATCATCCCCAATCTCAATATATGGCACATGAGTATGGCCATACATTACAACATCATATCCATATTCCAAAGCATGTTCTCTTAAATAATCCACACCTGAGTTTACATAATAGCCATGTCCATGAGTCACTAATACTTTATAATCGCCAATTCTCACTTCTTCTTCGCTTGGCAGATCTAAGTAGTAATCATTGTTGCCTGCGACCATAACTACTGGACAGTCCGCTATTTCTCGTATGTATGAATCTCCACGTTCCACATCTCCACAATGGATCATCATATCGATGTCGCCTACCTGTTTTAAAACTCCCTCGATATCATCATTGCGTCCATGGGAATCACTGATCACCAATATCCTCATAAACTTTCTCCTTGTTTTATTTACAAAACTTCTCGTATACGTCTCAGTGCTTCGCCTCTGTGACTGATCGCATTCTTCTCATCACTGCTCAGTTCGGCACTATACTTCCCATATTGTGGTAAATAGAAGATCGGATCATATCCAAATCCATTCTCTCCTTTGATCTCATATCCTATAATCCCTTCCATAGTACCACGAATTACCTTCGTTTGTCCATCTGGAAATGCAGCTGCAACCGCACAAACGAATCTTGCACTTCTCTTCTCTTCTGGTACATCTTTTAATCTTTCAAGGATCACACTGTTTTTCTTCACATAAGAAGTATCTTCTCCAAGATATCTGGAAGAATAGATTCCAGGTTCTCCATTTAGTGCATCAATTTCTAATCCTGAATCATCTGCAAGTGTTAACTGTCCTGTGACTTCCATCACCGCTTTTGCTTTGATCAACGCATTTTCTTCAAACGTCTTTCCATCTTCTACGATATCAATGTCTACTCCTGCTTCTTTCATAGAAATGATCTCGTATTTTGATTCATCTAGGATCTCTCTGATCTCTTTCATCTTATGTTCGTTGCCCGTGGCAAAGATTAATCTCTGTTTCATTATTTTCTCCTTCTTGGCGGTTTCGGTCCAAGGTACTGATAAAACTCTCCTCGGATCATTCCATTGTAAACTTTACGTTTCTTTGTTGGTTTTCCAAGATATTTTTCTGTATCCTCATAAGAAGTGATGACATACTTAGACCATGTATCCAAGCGGTCAAATGCTTCTTTCATCTCTGTATATAGCTGTGGGAGAGTCTCCTGATCTTCCAGTCGTTCTCCATATGGAGGGTTTGCAATGACAAATCCATATGGCTTTGGATGTCTTAAATCTTTGACCTCTCTTTGCTGAAAATGAATCAAGTGGTCAACTTCTGCATCCTGAGCATTCTGTCTTGCGATCTTTAACATTCTTGGATCTTTGTCATATCCCTGAAGATCCATCTCTACATCATGATCGACCAGATCGTTCGCCTCATCAATGGCATCATACCATGCTTTCTTTGGCAGGAAGTTGCTCCAGTGTTCAGATTCAAAAGAACGGTTCATTCCTGGTGCCATATTCATCCCCATCATTGCCGCTTCGATCAAAAATGTTCCACTTCCGCAGAATGGATCGACTAAGATTCGATCCTTATGCCATGGTGTGAGCATAAGAAGAGCTGCTGCCAGTGTCTCACGGATCGGTGCTTCACTGACCAGCTTACGGTATCCTCTCTTATGAAGTGGTGTACCTGTTGTATCTAAACTGATCGTTACCTGATCTTTTAAAATAAATACGCGGACCGGATAATCATCTCCATCTTCATTAAACCATGATACTTTGTATTTGGACTTCATACGATCAACCATAGCCTTCTTGACAATTGACTGGATATCCGGCGCGCTAAACAATTTACTCTTCGCTGTTGATGCCTTCTTTACCCAGAAACGTCCATTCTCTGGAATATAATCTTCCCATGGAAGTTTCTTTGTTCCTTCAAACAGATCATCAAATGTATATGCTTTAAAAGAACCTATTTTTAATAAGATTCTTTCTGCTGTTCTTAAAAATATATTCGCACGGGCAATCCCATCTAAATCTGTACGAAATGTTATTCGCCCGTCTTCTACTTTAACAATTTCATATCCTAAATCCAGGATCTCTCTTTTTAATACTGCTTCCAGCCCAAAATGGCATGGTGCAATCAGTTCGACTGTCTTCACTCAATTCTCCTTTGTATTTTTATTCTGTTCCTATTCTACCTTTTTCCTTATTTTTCGTCAACTGTCAACTTTTGTAACATATTAATCCTCTGACTTATTTTGTTCTTTTTCTTCCATATAATAATAGACACCACCGATGATATTATAAACTTCAAATCCATCTTTCCTCAAGTGTCTGGCTGCCATCATACTCTGTCCGCCGAAATCACAATAAACAATGATCTTTTTCCCATCCATCTGCTCATAACACTCTTTTAAGATTCCATATGGACAGCTGATCGCATTTTCTAAATGTCCTTCTTTGTACCGTTCTTCCTCTCTGACATCCATTAAAATATAATGCTTTTTATCTCTTGAAAGCTTGATCCCTTCTTTTAATGATATATTTTCAAATTCCATAAAAGTCCTCTTTTTGTTAGCATATGCACATCACAGACTCTTGGAACTAACAAGTATTTTATAGAAAAGAGGAATCCTTATGCCGATTTCACAAGGATTCCTCTCTTCTAATTAGTATTCATCATTTGCATTTTTGCTGCTGTTTGTTGAACTATTCTGACTTTTGTTTTTATTCTGGTTCTTTGATCTGTTAGATCCTCCGCTGTTGCTTGTATTGGAAGACTGATTTTTGTTACTTGAATTCGAACAATTCTTTGCCATGTTCATTCTCCTTTCTTTTTAGTACAGCATTATTTTGTGCGAAATCTCTTTCATATATACACAAAAAAAATTATTTTACTTTTATTTTACTTTTTTTAAAAAAATCACTTGATTTTTTTCAACCAATCATATATCATGAACTTATCGAGGATATGTTTATTTTCGATTATAACCCCTTATTAATTTATTTATACTCCCCTCAAAAAGAGCAGATTTCCCTATCTGCTCTTTTTACTATTTATCTTTAATGTTTTTGAAAATGTACAAATGATTTTATTGACATTTTCTATGGTATGTGTATAATTAAGATTGTTCAAGAACAAAGGCGTTCCGATCATAGGATTGGAGCGCCTTTTTTTGTATATCAATGGTAATTCCTTGGGTCTTCTCCATCGATATACGAAATTCTTTCTTAAGACTTTATACATAACCGCGTACTAGTTTTTGACAAGTTTTTGGCATCTTGCAGACAAGAGTAACGGACACATCATTGACTTGAACACAGACTTGCTATGTTGACTAGAATGAGACGAACAATGACGACTAGAAATGAGACTAGAATGAGACTGACAATGACGACTAGAACGAGACTAGAATGAGACGAATCATAATGACTAGTTTTGAAACTTAAAAGTAAGACCCAGCACAATACCCAAACTACATATGACATTAGAGAAGCCTCGGACAAATGTCCGAGGCCTTTCTCTTTGTATACGTTTTGAGATCAATTCCGATTGTTTTACAGCATCTCGTCTGGTTTCTTACGGTCTTCCGGACGCATAAATCCTGCGAGTAAAAGTTGATAACTTCCAAAATAAGAAATAAACATCCATGCCATTCCTGTAAATATCGCAGAACCGGCAGTAACACCGATCGTTTCCACCAACTCAAATATAACTCTGGCATAAATAGACAGCTTAAAGATCTTTCCAAAGGATACATCTTCTCGATTCTTACGGTCCATTCTTGTTCTCTGATTAAAATATGTGAGCATTGTAATAAAAATACATACCGTTAAATAGGAAATAATATTTGCAATCCATTGTGTAAAGAACATGATCACGATAAAAATACGAATCATCGGCACCATAGATACCATTGCCTGATTATTAAATTCAACATTCTTCATGTTCTTAAATGAAAAAGTATTCATCATGTTCCCAACGGCTGTATTCTTCACCACCATCTCATTCTTAGCAAATACCAGTTCCATCTGATACTTATTGCTTAAATCTTCAGTTGATACTTTATCCTTGGATGTATCTGCCACAAAATGTACACCGCCGATCTCAAAATCCATCTCCTGATCAACAGATAATGTTCCATCTTTTAATTCAAATGCAGGCAGTCTGTTTAAAATAAAATTCTTCCATCCACCAACACTAACTGTAAATCCAGCAATATCCATTCCATATCCAAGGATCGTTATGATCAATGTGATCGCTGCAAGAAATAAAATAACTTTTCCTTTTGCAAGGTCAAGAAGTCTTTTGTACTGGCTTGGTTTTAAGCAGGCGATCTTAAACTGCTCAAACCAGCTGATTTTCTCTGATTTGTCCATAAGTGATTATTCTCCGTATACGATACTTTTCAGTAATTCGTCCTTCTCTTTTGTTCCTTTGATGATTTCTACTAATTTGGCTGCAAAATCAATCGCTGTTCCCATTCCACGACTTGTAATGATCTTTCCATCTACTACAACTTTGTCTGTCTGATAATCTGCGGATTTTAATTCTTCTTCCATCGCTGGATATGAAGTTGCCTTTCTTCCTTCTAGAAATCCGTATTTTTCAAATACTGTTGGTGCTGCACAGATGGCTGCAAGATACTTCTCGTTCTTATACGCTTTCTGAAGTAATTTTCCAAGTCCTTCATGATCTTTAGATGAAGCGTTCCTGGCATTCCTCCTGGAAGTACATACATTGCGCCCTCCGCTTCTTAATACTTCATGAAACATAATATCTGCTTCTACTTCGATGCGATGTGCACCTATGATATTCTTAGAACTTCCAATAGAAACTGTAACTGTTGGAATCTCCGCACGTCGCAGCATATCAACTACAGTTAAACCTCGATTTCTTCAAATCCATCTGCTAAAATACAAAACTTTCCATCATAATTCTCTCCTTTATCTTTCTATATTAAACATCGTTCTTCTTTTCTTCCTCTTCTTTATTATTACAATAACTTTAAAGAAAAAATGGTAAAAAGTCAACCCGTCTTAGCCTTACTAGTATTTCTTTTCTATTTTCAATTGACATTTTCGTTAAGAATCTGTAAAATAGATTTCGATAAATTATATGTCTGTTTCCGTAGCTCAGCTGGATAGAGCGACCGCCTCCTAAGCGGTAGGCCGGGTGTTCGAATCACCTCGGGAACACTTCATGTGCCGGAGACTTATGCCTCGTTTCCGGCACTTTATGTTTATAAGGAGGAATCTCAATGAAAGGTTTATTTATTATCAACCCATCATCCGGTAAACAAAATATTGATTCTATGTTACGAGAGATTCATGGCAACATTGATCCTTGATCAAATTTGTTCCCATGTTGATGTTTTTTACACAAAAGGCAAGGATGATGCGAAGAATCGTGCTGCCGAATTAAAACCAGGAGATTATGATTTTATTGTATCTGTTGGTGGTGACGGTACATTAAATGAAGTTACGAACGGTCTGATCTTAAGTGAAAGTAATATTCCTATGGCAATCATTTCCGCTGGAACAGTCAATGATTTTGCTACATATATGAAACTTCCTCAGACTGCGGATGGTTTCTGTCAGATGATCAAAGACTTCCAGACAAAGAAGGTTGATGTTGGACGTGTCAATAACGAATACTTCATCAATGTTCTGGCTGCAGGTATGTTAACAGATATCGCTTACAAAGTTCCAAAAGATAAGAAAGCCGTTCTTGGTAAGATGGCCTATTATCTGGAAGGTGTAAAAGAATTTCCAAAACAGCTTTCACAAAATATGACTTTAACATTTAACAGTAAAGAATATTCCGGAACTGAAGATATCATGTTGTTCTTGGTTGCAAACTCAAAGAGTGTCGGAGGTTTTGCAGACGCAGCCCCTCTTGCATCTGTTTCTGACGGATATTTAGATGTTATGATCATCAAGAAAATGGCACTTCTTACAGAAGCACCAGATCTGATCTTTAAATTATTCCAGGGAGAACATCCAAAACATCCTTCTATCGAATATTTCCAGACGAAAGAATTATCCGTTCTTCCAACAGAACAAACTGCCGGAATCGCCATCGATTATGATGGTGAAATATTAGAAGAAGGACTCCCAGTCGATATCTCTATCGTACCAGAAGCCCTTAATCTGATCATTTTACGTACAACTAATTAATCTGTACTAATAATTAATGAAGTTTCACAGAACCAATCTGTTTTCCATCATAACTTATGATATATTTATTATCTTTACATTTATATGTAAGTTTGGAAGCAGATTGGTTTTTTTCTAACATCACTGTCACGTCATTTAAATGTTTTAATGGAATCTTATATGGAGATAATTCATTTCCTGTTTTTAAGAAACCATATGTATCATCTTTCAGTACTGTATTCATTGTCTTAAATGGTGCGATTGTCTTATAATTGTTAAATCCATAATTTAACATCTTGATCGTATCTTCATATAACTCATATCCATGTGCACAAAGATCTACTACGATCAGTTCTTGATCTCCTCTCTTGGCAAATGTTACAAGAGTCCCTCCTGCTTTTGTTGTATATCCTGTTTTACCACCTTCAACACCATCATAGTTAAACATTGTTCGTTTCACCATCTTATGATGATTCCAAAGCTCTTTTCCATGTTTATCTTTGTTCGTTGGTGCAATATAATAATTAGGTTTGCATGCAACATAACGGAATGTTTCATTTTCAAGTGCTGCTTTTGAAATCTTTGCCATATCTCTTGCTGTTACATAATGATCATCATCATGCAATCCGTTGGTTGTTACAAAATGAGAACCTGTACATCCAAGTTCTTTTACTTTTTTATTCATCAGTTCTACGAATTTCTTTGTAGTTCCTGCTGTATGTTCTGCTGCTCCGTTACATGCCTCATTCGCAGATTCTAACATGATCGCATTCAGTACATCGATCAATGGAATCTTCTCTCCTGCCTTAATTCCGATATGTGTACTTCCTGGCTCAATGCTGTTAACTGCATAACTTGAAAATGTAACTTCATCATATAAATCTTTGTTATTCTCAATCGCAACCAATGTTGTTAAGATCTTTGTGATACTTGCTGGATAATGACGGTCATCTACCTTCTTTGCATACAAAATCTTTCCTGATTTCGCATCAATGACGATTCCTGATCTTCCATGGATCTTTGGCTGTTTTGCCGTTGTTTTTTCTGCTGTTGCAACACCATCTGCTGCCTGAACATTCACATGTGGTACCTGAAGTTGTGTCGCTGCAAACAATGACATGACCGCCATTGCAGTAATTTTCTTGATGATCTTTTTCATGATTTTCTCTCCTTTGTATGTTAGATCAGACCAAATTTCTTCAAGCCTTTTTCAATTCCATCTTCATCAACTCTTGCTGTCTGATATGGTGCGATTTCTAATAATTCTGGTACAGAATTACCCATTGCAACACCATATTTTACATATTTGATCATATCGATATCATTGGCACTGTCACCAAATGCATAAGAATCTTCTCTTGAAATTCCTGTATGATCAAGGATCACTTCTATTCCCTTCGCCTTATTAACACCTAATGGTACAAATTCTACTGAATTTACAGGCTCATGATATGTTCCTTTGTATTTGTGTCCAAGGATCTCTTCGATCTCTGGTTTCTTTGAAAGCTCCATATGATGGTATGTCCATTTTGGAACATCCACTGCTTCATTTAATGGATATAATGTTGTTTTACAGTCTGCTTCTGTTTTATTCTTCATCGCAATATAATAATCATCTGTGTTCTCCGGATCATAATATCCATGTTTTTCTCCTTCTAAGATGATTCCGATCTTCTGTTTCTTTCCCCAATCGATCACTGTCTGTACTTCTTCTGGTGTCATCAGTTCCTGATGCAGAATCTTGCCTTCATACTCTACATAAGTTCCTGCCCCTAAGATTACTCCATTAAATCCCATATGGAAATATTCTTCTGGAATCATTCCCTTGCTTCTTCCCGTGCACATAACGATCTTGTGACCATTTGCGATCAACTGATTCAATGCATTAACTGTTGATTCTGGAATTCCGATTCTGGAATCATATAATGTTCCATCGATGTCAAAAAATATTATCTTACTCATTGTTTTCCTTGTTCTCCATTAAATATTCTCTATCTGCCAATCAATTGGCGCTAGTCCATGTTCTTTCAAAAATTCATTTGCCTGACTAAAATGATGGCATCCGAAAAATCCTCTATATGCTGATAACGGGCTTGGGTGCGGTGCTTCTAATATCAAATGATTCGGATTATCAAGTAATGCTTTCTTACTCTGTGCTGGACGTCCCCAAAGCATAAATACGATCGGACGGTCCTGTTGATTCAACACTCTGATCGCCGCATCGGTAAACTCCTCCCATCCAATACCTCTGTGAGAATTCGCACGATGTGCCTGTACAGTCAATACTGTGTTTAACATCATAACACCCTGGTCTGCCCATTTCTTTAGATATCCATTATTCGGAATATAGCATCCAAGATCTTCGTTCAATTCTTTATAAATATTAACCAATGATGGGGGCGCTTCCACTCCAGGTTTCACAGAAAATGACAATCCATGTGCCTGTCCATCTCCATGATATGGATCCTGCCCTAAGATCACAACTTTTACATCCTTTACTGGAGTAAAATGAAATGCATTAAAGATATCGTCAGCTGGTGGAAAAATCAGCTTGGTGTGATATTCATCCATAACTTTTTGGTATAATTTCCTATAATATGGCTTTTTGTATTCTTCTTTTAAATAATCTGCCCAGTCATTCGTAATTGGCGGCATTTTTCGACCTCCTTTTTAAAATCTTTTCCCATTATATCATAATTTGTAGTAAAATAAAATTCGATATGAATATGAAAAGAAAAGGAGGGTATTATTTTGAAGCAAATGAAAAGCTTACTGGAAAATCCCCACGGATTTTCTGTCTCACTTGTATTTGACGGACTGCTTGTCGGAATCTTTGCCGGATGTATTTCTGTCATTTACCGCCTGCTTTTAAATAACGCTGAAAAACTATTATTTACGATCATTGCATTTACCAAAACAAGACCTTTCTGGATAGCTGTCTGGTTTATCGTTTTGATTGTTATGGGACTGATCGTTGGATGGCTTATGTCTTGGGAAGGCATGGCTTCTGGAAGTGGTATCCCACAGGTTCAGGGAGAGATGAAAGGTTATTTAAATCAGAACTGGCATCGTGTTCTTTGTTCTAAGATCATTGGTGGAACTTTATGTATCCTTGGAGGTTTATCTCTTGGACGCGAAGGCCCTTCCGTACAGCTTGGTGCCATGACTGCAAAGGGTATTTCTAAGATCACGAAGAAATCTCAAACCAAAGAACGTTATATGATGACTTGTGGTGCAGGTGCCGGTCTTGCCGCTGCCTTTAATGCACCACTTGCAGGTGTAATGTTTTCACTAGAAGAATTACAGAAGAACTTTAACAGTTCCATGTTAGTCTGCATCATTTCTGGATGTGTGACTTCCGATTTTATTTCAAAAAATGTCTTTGGATTATCTCCAGTTTTTGATTTTCATTTAAAGGCTGCTCTTCCTCTTCGACATTATTGGATGTTAATACTTCTTGGAATCCTGCTTGGGCTTTGTGGTGCTTTTTATAACTTTATCATGCTGAAAGGGCAGGATTTATTTGGAGCAATGAAAAAAATTCCGGCAAAATACCGTATCGTATTTCCTTTTGTTGTATCTGGAATCGTTTGTTACACTCTTCCTTCTATTTTAGCAGGTGGACATGCTATGATCACTCTGATCACAGGACATACTTTACTTGTTTCTACGATGTTATTGTTATTAGTTGCTAAGTTTTTCTTCTCCGCTTTCTGTTTTGGTTCCGGGGCTCCCGGTGGAATCTTCTTTCCACTGTTGATTCTTGGTGCATACCTTGGTGCGATCTATGGCACACTGATGATTCAAGCAAGCGGAATTCCTTCCTATTACTTAGTGAACTTTATTACGATTTCCATGGCTGGATTCTTCACAGCGATCGTACGTGCACCGATCACTGGTATCCTGCTGATCGCTGAGATGACTGGTACATTTGAACACTTCCTTTCACTGGCAGTTGTTTGTATCATCAGCTATCTTGTTGCGCATCTGTTAAAGAGTGAACCAATTTACGAAAGTCTGCTAGGACGAATTCTTGCTAAAAATGGCTTTAAAGAAAGTGAAGATGCTGATCATAAGGTTCTTCGTGGATTTGCCGTTGGCACTGGTTCCATTGCGGCCAAACAACTTGTTAAAGATATTCCTTGGCCAGAACATTGCTTGATCGTTACTTTAAATCGTGGTGATGAAGAAATCATAGCTCGAGGAAGTACTGAAATTCATGCCGGTGATACGATCATTGCCTTGATCGACGATAATTATCTTGGAATGGTCACGGAAAGCATTCAGCTGATCTGCGGTGAGATCATTCCTGAATAATTTTATATTCAATTTACTTTTATTGAGAAAGTTTTCAGTTTTTATATGTTGCGATTGACTAACCTTACTTTTGACTAATAAAATATAAGAAAGAAATACATCATATAAGTTCGAAGGAGGGATTATCATGCAACCATTAACAAAAGTCATGCAGGGAGCAACTTGCACTGTCAAGTGGGCATTAGGCTTACCTGAAACTGTTGAAAAGCTCCGCGAACTGAAGATTAAACAGGGAAGTAAACTGCAAGTTGTTTGTAAAAACAGCGATTATATGATCATCGGCGTTGGATCAAAACGGTATGCGGTTGGAAATGAAATTGCTGGAAGAATTCAGGTTTAGATAATTATCAAAGCAAATAAGAACGAGAAAATCTCCATATAACTTGATTTTCTCGTTCTTATTTTGTTTATATTTGCATCATAAATCAATACTCGTATTGTTCAGGATATCCCCTTCCTGTTGATTCTCTCAAATCCATCGACATCATGATCTGCATGTCTTCCTTTGATAATTCAAAATCAAAGATATCCGCATTCTGTATGATCCGTTCTTTGTGGACAGATTTTGGAAGGCTTACGATCCCTCTCTGCAAATGCCAGCGTAAGATGATCTGTGCAGGTGTTTTATTGTATTTTTTAGCAATAGCTGTGATCTCTGGTTCTGAAAGCTGTTTTCCTTTGCCTAGAGGTCCCCATGCTTCTACAACGATATCATGTTCCTGGCAATAATTTACGGTTTCTTCCTGCACAAGGAATGGGCAGATTTCAATCTGATCAACCGCTGGTGCAATGTTGGCTATTGTTTCTAATTGTTTTAAATGTTTTGGACGAAAATTGCTGACTCCTATATTCTTGATCAATCCCCGTTCATAATATTTCTCAAGGACTTTCCAGGAACCTTTGACATCATTGATCGGCCAGTGTAATAAATACATATCCACATATTCAAGTCCAAGCTCTTTTAATGTCTTCTCAAATGCAGCTTCTTGCTTTCCTTCTACCATATCTTCGTACCACATCTTACTTGTCACAAAGATCTCTTCTCTTGGAATCTTGCAATCTCTGACAGCTGCTCCAACCAATGCTTCATTCTCGTAATAGGCTGCTGTGTCTATATGACGATAACCTGATGATAATGCATCAAGGCATACCTGATATGCTTCGTCCCCACGACTGTCCCAGCTTCCGAGTGCCATAACTGGTATTTCATTTCCATTGTTTAATTTAAACGTTGAACTTACATTCATGTCTTCCTCCTTGTATCTGTTATCTTTGTCTTTATACTACAACTGGAACCATTGTCCCTTGATAGTTCCTATTATAATTGATTTCTTGCTATTTATAAATATAAAGTTATTATAGAAAGAAAGCTTTGAGCATATCTACTCAAAGCTTTCTTTTATATTAAATATCTATATGTGGTTAGCCAAATTATTTCACTTTTGCTGTCAACTGATCATTCTCTACATCGATCAAGATCGTATCTTCTGCAGCAACCCCATCACTCAAGATTAATCTTGCAGCAAGTGTCTCTACACTCTTCTGCAGATATCTCTTCAGTGGTCTTGCTCCATACATTGGTTCATAACCATGGTCGGCAACATAATTCTTGGCTGCTGATGTTAATTCAACGCTTAATTCTTTGTCTGCTAATCGGCGATTCAGATCTTTGACCAGTAAATCGATGATATTTGTGATATTTGCTTTTGTTAACGGCTTGAACATGATCGTTTCGTCCAGACGGTTTAAGAATTCTGGTCTGAAATGATTCTTAAGGTCATTCATAACCATATCCTGTGCTTCTGGTTTGATATTACCATCTTCATCGATTCCTTCTAACAGATAGGAAGATCCGATATTGGATGTCATGATCAGGATCGTATTCTTAAAGTCTACCGTCTTACCTTTGGAATCTGTGATTCGTCCATCGTCTAGTACCTGTAATAAGATATTAAATACATCTGGATGGGCTTTCTCAATCTCATCAAATAAGACTACGGAATAAGGTTTTCTTCTGACTGCTTCAGTCAACTGTCCGCCTTCTTCATATCCAACATATCCCGGAGGCGCTCCGATCAGTCTTGCCACGGAGTGTTTCTCCATATATTCACTCATATCGATACGCACGATATTCTGCTCGTTATCAAATAAGCTTTCTGCCAGTGCTTTGGCAAGTTCTGTCTTACCTACACCTGTTGGTCCAAGGAACAAGAAAGAACCGATTGGCTTGCTTGGGTCCTTGATTCCGGCTTTGGAACGGATGATGGATTCTGTGACAAGTTCCACTGCTTCATCCTGTCCAACAACTCTTTCATGAAGGATCTTATCAAGATGTAAGGTCTTATTTCTCTCACTTTCTGTCAGTTTCGCTACTGGAATTCCTGTCCAACGGGAAATGATCTTGGCGATCTCGTCTTCTGTGACGGATTCTCTGACCATAGAACGGTCTTCTTTCGCTACGCGTTCTTCTTCCTCTTCTAACTGTTTCTTCAATTCTGGCAGGCGGCCATACTGTAATTCGGCTGCTTTATTTAAATCATAATTTCTCTGGGCAATCTGGATCTCACTGTTTACAGATTCGATCTCTTCTCTTAATTTGGAGACTTTCTCAACAGAAGCTTTTTCATTCTCCCATCTTGCTTTTCTTGCTTTGAAATCTTCTCGCATCTCGGCAAGTTCTTTCTGTAATTCTTCCAGACGTTCTTTGCTTAATCTGTCATCTTCCTTCTTAAGTGCGGCTTCCTCAATCTCCATCTGCATGATCTTTCTCTGGACTTCATCAAGTTCTGCTGGCAGGGAGTTCATCTCTGTCTTGATCATGGCACATGCTTCATCGACTAAGTCAATGGCTTTATCTGGTAAGAAACGATCTGTGATATAACGGTTTGATAAGGTTGCTGCAGCTACTAGGGAACTATCAGTAATCTTAACACCATGATATACTTCATATCTGTCTTTGATACCTCTTAAGATAGAAATTGTATCTTCTACGGTTGGCTGATCGACCATAACAGGCTGGAAACGACGTTCCAATGCCTGGTCTTTCTCGATATACTGACGATATTCATCTAAGGTTGTTGCACCGATGCAGTGTAATTCACCTCTGGCAAGCATTGGTTTTAACATATTTCCTGCATCCATGGCTCCATCTGTCTTACCTGCACCGACGATCGTATGAAGTTCGTCGATAAATAAAATGATCTGTCCATCACTTTTCTTAACTTCTTCCAAAACCGCCTTCAAACGCTCTTCAAATTCGCCACGGTATTTGGCACCTGCAACTAAGGAACCCATATCCAGCGAGAAGATCGTCTTATCTTTTAACTGGTCTGGCACGTCACCACGAACGATTCGCTGTGCTAATCCTTCAACAACGGCCGTCTTACCTACACCAGGTTCACCAATTAATACTGGGTTGTTCTTTGTCTTTCTTGATAAGATACGAATAACATTACGAATCTCACTGTCACGTCCGATGACTGGATCTAATTTCTGTTCTCTCGCTCTCTTTACAAGGTCATATCCGTATTTTTCAAGGCTGTCGTATGTCTCTTCTGGATTGTCACTTGTGACTTTCTGTCCACCACGGATCTGTGATAACACCTGTAAGAAACGATCCCTTGTAATTCCGTAGGCACGGAATAATTCTTTGACTGCTTTATTTGGATGCTTGATCATTGCAAGGAATAGGTGCTCTACAGATACATACTCATCTTTCATGGCTTTCATCTCGTCTTCTCCGTGAAGAAGTACTTGATTCAAGTCATTACTCATATATACCTGACCACCAGATACTTTTGGTTTCTTATTCAATAACTCCTGTACCTGGCTTAAAAATGTTTCTTTGTTAATTCCCATCTTCTCAAGCAGGCTTGCGATCAGACTGTCATCAATTGTAAGCAAGCTATATAAGAAGTGTTCCTGATCTATCTCTTGATGTCCATGATCGTAGGCGATCTTCTCACACTGATTGACTGCCTCGATGGACTTCTGTGTAAATTTGTTGATGTTCATACTCTTTCCTCCTTTACGAATGGGTATTTATCTATATTAAGATATCCATTTATCTTTTGTTCTATTCGTAATATAACACTCATTATTAGCACTGTCAAGTGGTGAGTGCTAATTATTTTGTGAAGAATTTGTGAACCTCGATTTATGGGCTTCACAGGAATTTTTTACTTGCTTTCGCACTCGATGCGGTAATAACTCCTCTCCGGAAATTCCCGGCAGCATCAATGATCAGAATCCTATACATGCTTTTTTGCTCTTGTCTTTCTTCCTAAACTATTGATATTTCTCTGAAGTCAATTCAAAAAAGTCCGGCATGTGCACCATCCATCTGTGTATGATGATTGCTTTCTCCTATTTATTTAACACAATAAAATTATTATACTCTGACAATAATTCTTGCTGCTTCCATTACAAGAATCTTCAGCATTACTCCACCAGACATCACATAAAACCAAATCTGTCTCATATACTGCGACTTTGCTATCGGTGTTGCAATAGCTGCAATGATTATAATTGCAGCTCCAACGCAGCCAATCAGATTCGGGATGCTGATAAGCGGAAATACTCCCGGTGCGCAGCTTCCGTCAATCGTGTTCTGAATCGTCTTGTCTAGTCCGTCCCTTGCAGCTGCAAAGCAGCATATAACCAGTCCATATACCAGAAAGAACAGACTTCTGCGTCCCCAGTAGTTAATGTTAGTCCGGTTTGCTATGGATTCTCCGATAACCCCAACCAATATAAGCAACATAATTGTTGTAACTGTCGTTATCGTATTTCCAAAATATAATTTCATAGATATTTACCTCTTTTCTACTCAGTGATTTCTATCAGATTTCCTTCAATTCCTCTAATGCAGCTTTCATAGTATCCATCCCCAGTAGTTCTCGGACCACTAATGACCTGATATCCATCATCTTTTAATCTTTCCGTTAATACATCCACAGAAGCCCTGCTTCCTACACTAAATGCAATATGAACATAACCGGTTCTCAACAATGCTTTTTCATTGTCAACCAAATCTGACTGGTTCATAATTTCCAGTCTGGCTCCATCTTCAAAAGTCAAAAATAAGAACGAAAACCGGTTGTTTTATTAAGATATCCAGCGTCTGCTGTTGCATTAAAATATTTTGTGAAGAAATCTTTTGCTCTTTCCAAATCATTCACATACATAGCAATATGTTCTATTCTCATATTTACTTTTCACCTCGTTCTGCTGTGTCATACCAGCCAATTATGTATTTCAGATTCTCGGCTTTCACACGCTCTGAACCATTCAGCATCATATCTAGCATATCATCCTCCTCCGGTGTCCTGTCGGATTTATTCGCCAATGCTTTTCCGGCGGTCTTTACCATAACATTCATCATTATTTTGTAAACACCATGAAGTTTTTTAATATCAAAGGTTCCCTGCAGTGTAAAAAGTGGAATTCTCTGTGGCACTTTATTCTTCGTTCTGACCTCAGCAAGCTGTGTTCCGGTCTGCCCCATACCGACTCCACAGACTGCCTGAATCCTATATTTTCTTGCAGCTTCCGGATATCCTTTGATTTTTCCTGCCATAATCCATCCCATATAAATAATTTCTGCTCCCTGCTTCACCTTTGTCTTTGCTTCCTCCATGCTATATGACGGAATGCAAATCTGGTGTGACAACAGCTTTGCATATTTAGCTGCGCTTCCTGTATTTGATGTATAAACGATTGCTCTCATAGTTCTTTCCTCCTCGTGTATCGTATAAATAATAAAACGCAATGTGAATCGTAGTATTATTTACAATCCGCACTGCGTCTTAGCGTCTGGCTCAAAATCCGATAACTTTATTTAATTGCTTTTACCACATATTCCTTTGCATCTATCAGACTTTCTTTTTTACATTTCGGACAGAATAGTGGAAAATGCGTAAGAACTGTATCTTCTCGAAGTCTCAGTCTGGTTTTATTTCCACAGACCGGACAGTACACCCATTCCTGCTTCCCATTTTGATTCTCATTTTGCATCTGCTATCCCTTCTTTCGTATCCATAAACTGCTCGGAAAAACGCTCTACATGCTGTTCAACCAGCTCAATAATTCTTTTCTTATCCTCAGCTCCATCATAAATGCTGTAAAGCAGAAAAATCGGTCCGTAAAATTCCAATGCAATTTGTCCCGCTTCCTCCTCATGCTCCGTCAATCCTTTAAATACATTCTCGATATATGCAAGTGGACCTCCTGACAGGTAATTTTGATACAGCTTTGCCATTTCCGGATCTCTGTACTGCTCCAATGTCAGCATTTTACGAAAACAGCACGGAAATTCTTCCTGCGTCCAATGCAAAAACTGCACCTTCGTAAATTCTTTAATCTTATCAAGTGCCGTAGACCGGTAGCCCTCCACCACTTCTTTCATATTTCCTTCCGGCATATCATATTCCTTCACTCTTTCCTGATCCATCCGGTTCATTTTCTCCACAATGCTATCTAAGATTTCCTGCTTACTCTTATAGTGCTTATATAGAGCAGCTTTCGTCACTCCCAGCCTGTCGGCAATATCATTCATGGAAGTTCCCTTATAACCACTCTGGGCAAACAGCTTTAATGCTTCGTCTAAAATTCTTTCCTTCGTATTCTTTTCTCTGACACTCATCATAACCTCCTGCGGTCAAAAACCTTATTATTCCACAATGCTGTAGCCATTTTGTTTCAATATTTACAATCATGGACTTTGAAATAGATATCCAAGGTATGACACCTGAATATTATTTCATCCTCTTCATCCGAAGAAGGACGAATGACTGATACCTTCATATTCTGCCTCTCTAATAACTAATTACCAGCATCCGGCATTCCTCACAGCACTGAGCCGCTATACTTGTCCGATGCCCCGGCTTTAAAGAAGTAATCTCTACAAATCCATCCGCTTTGTCTGCCTTCTCAAATACACCCGGCACACCACTTGCAAAGCTGAATGCTCCATCTTTGCTTGCAAATAAATATCCTTTTCTCATTTCTTTACCACATTTTGTACAAACCATTCTTGATACCTCCATCAAATTCACTAAAAAAGCAGCACTTAAAATCCACATCAGGGAAATAAGCACTGCGTCTTTGCGTCTGTCTTATAATGCCATAAGTTACCTTTTGGTTACTTAACATTATAGTAACCGTTTGGTAACTTGTCAAGTGTTTCTTTTTTATAAACATAACTTTACAAGTCAAAAAATTATTTACATGATGCATATTCCGAATTTGCCTGTCTTATTAATTCAGAATATTTATCACACAACTCATAAAATGCCTGTCTGATCTCAGATGGCATGTCAACATGAGCAATGTAATTGGTACCCTTTGGTCCATAGCCGTTTTCATCATCCGATAATCTTGGAATTTCTCCCATTAAAAGGCTGATATATCTTTCCATTTCCCACATTCCCCAAATATCCTGTTCATATGATAATTTTGCGTTTTTGACTACAACCTTTACCGCATAGACCGCATAGTTTATAATCTGCACATCATTCCCTGCATACTTTTTTAATCCCGCCTCCATACGGTGTTGCATCGTTGCATCCTGTGAAAGAATGATACTTTTAAAATCAACATTGTTTTCTCTCAATAAATCTAAAAGGTATGTAATGTTATTTCCACAGTTTGTAGATCTGCACTCTAAGAAATCAACTTCCAACCTATATTGATATTGCAGATATTTATCAAATACTTCTGCTTCAGGCAGCCCATTTGTTTCTATCATTGGAAAAGCATCATGCATTCTGATTCTCAGCGTTTCCGTTGTATGCCCGGCTCCTCCGACAATGACATATTTCTTTGCAATGTGCTTTTGCATTGCTTCTGCCAAAACATTTCCGCCGCATAAGATACTTCCGCCAAAAAGTACCATGACATCCGCCTGTTTAAATCCATACTTTTTGAAAAGCTGTTCTGATGTTAGTTCCGGAACATCTCTTTTACCACAAAATGCACCTAACATATTTATATTTTTTGCATCATTTTCCAACTCATTCATTTGTCTTTCCTCCACATATCGCATATTTCAAATGCCACTTTCTAACATAAAACACACCAAGCATTCTGATGTCAAAATCCACCTTTAAAAGTTTTCTTCTTTTGATCCACTGACATAATCCCAACAGTCCAAAATCTATACACACAAATACAGCAACAAGACCAAGCCAGTCTGTGATTGTATAAATTTTCATATGAACACCAGTCAGGTTATGAAACCAGACATTGATTGTCGAAAAACCAATATCTGTTCCCTCTATTCCTTCCGGCTTCACATCAACCATCTGAATCAGGATTGTCCACAATACAAATCCCAATAATAATGTCAATCCACCACACATGTTTCTTCTTTCATTTTTCATAATTTCTGTTTGTCCTTTCTCTTTGCCTGTTTTACTCATGAGCTGACCCTAAAGTAACAAACATATTGAAATAATAAAAGAAACACTCTGTAACATGGACGATACGAATCATCACACTGGAATATTTTATCCTAAATCCATCTGGAACAATTCTATTCCCAGCACCGCATTATATCCTACTGCCGATATCCACTCCATTGCGGTAAACAAATAAATTCCGGTTCGTAGTAACCTGCTTCCTTTTCCCTGTATCCCTGCGCAAACCATCATGGCACAGATTAAAGTGCAGATATTATACAGGCTGCTAAGCTGATTCCATAATCCAAGAGACGGAGCATTCGATGCACTCAGGTCACTGACCGCCTGTGCCATCCAGTTATATCCCGGATAGGCAAGTGAGGAAAACACAACCGCCACTGTGTAAGAAAGTAATGCCACAATTCCAAGCAGTCCACAATAATTCATAAAATTCTTTTTTCTCATGTTAATTACCAGCTTCCACTTGATTCTCCGTACAAAACCATTTCAGATATTCATCCAGAAGATTTTTGGGTTCTTCATCATATCCATACTTCTGATCCAGTTCATAATCCATCAGTCCATGAACCGTCATTGCAAAGCTTACTGCACTCATATCTGCATTTTCAAAATGAAGCAGCTTATGTACTTCCATTGCATAAAATAGCTGTTTTGTTGCAATGATCATTCTCTCAGTTTCTTCCGCAACGATTCTTTCTGCCATCGGCTGGATGCTACGCTCAGAATATATAACCTTATAAAATGTAAGCAGTTTTTCCTGATGATTCATATTGACATAACCCTGCACCACTCCCTGTAATACTTCGTATGCAGTTTTCCCTTGAAAAAGTTGGCTGAAATCCACAGGCTTTATATTGGCATTTTTTTGGACTGTTCTCTGAGAAACTGATACATTGCTTCCACAATTTCACCCTTGGATGAAAAATACTTGTAAAGCGATGGCTTTTTTATCCCTATCTTATCAGCAATCATGCTCATGGAAACACCCGCAAGTCCTTTTCAATAAAGCGAATGCTATACTGATTGACTTGCATATTATAAGCTCATCTCTCTAATTGTCATTTTCTTTATTAAGATACAATATGGCAAATAGCACCATTAATCCAAGAAGTACCCATGGCAATGCAGCCGAAATAAAATCAATGAACGGATTGTCGTCAAATACATTCCCAAGAATAATCATAACAACACCGATTACAATAGATATCCATGCAAATTTGATAACGTTATTTTCAGCTTTGGCTACTTTCATGTCTCTTTCAATTTTATTAAGCAATGTCGCATCTCCTTTCAATAATTTGTCCAGGCTTAAATCATATAATTCACTCATTCTTATAATGCTTACAATATCAGGTAGTGATTTTCCATTTTCCCAGTTAGAAATAGTCTGTCTGGAAACATTGAGGTCTTCAGCAACCTGTTCCTGTGTAAGTTTCTTTATAGTACGAGCATTTTTAATTTTATCAGCTATCATAATTCTGTATGCCTCCTTCTTCCATGAGATTACAGCAAACGTAGTAGTAATGTCTATCAAAAGGCTTTTACATATTAGATAAAAGCATGTAAAATTTCTTTTACATAGCTTAATTGCGGTCTATTTAGCTTGTTTCCTGACTACTCAGGAAAAATATTTCTACCCTCGCCCCACCTGTATTTTCAGAATTTGAAAGTTTAATACCTCCACCATATTTTTCAGCCACAGTTTTTGCAAAAAATAGTCCCATCCCATAATGGGCTTCGCCATTTCTACTTGTGTCATCCATAAAAAACTGCTCTGTGCCATGCAATAATGCTTCTTTTGTAAATCCTGATCCGCTATCCTCCACAATGAATGTCAGCCGGCCATCCTGCTCCTTTGCGTCAATAT
>ENA-OQHL01000643-OQHL01000643.1-human-gut-metagenome-genome-assembly--contig:-NODE-643-length-22733-cov-4.548217_pt1 | contig 22733 bp, 20 predicted proteins | sample MGYA00242565_ERZ504723 | MGnify/ENA primary metagenome ERZ504723 (study PRJEB26092, sample SAMD00036211) | human gut metagenome | host: Homo sapiens | study: EMG produced TPA metagenomics assembly of... | reverse complement strand
GGATCATTTTCTAAATCAGTCGTATCACTTTCTTGTGCTGTTGTTTCTTGATTTGCTTCCTCTGTTTGATTTTGTGACTCACTTTCATTTGTATCCTCATTACTTGTTTGAGAGTTAGACATTTCAAAAGGGTCTGGAGCAAAGTAAAATTTTAAATCTCGATCATTAGAAAGCTCATAGACTCTGATATCTTTTTGTTTTTCTAAAATATAAATAAAGTAATAATCCTTTTTATATTTAAAATAAAGCATATGATTATTGATTCTATGCAATTTCACTATTTTAGGTGAACTATTTTTTTCAAAATAAGCTTTATCATCTCCAATAGTTAAAGTATAGTGTGTTGAAATATACGTTTCTAAATAAGTTTGATTTTTAATTTTAGAAACGAATTTATCATTTTTAGCTTCATTTTCTAAAGAAATTACTTCTATTTTTTGATTTTCTAAAATATAGAGCACACTTTGATAATTTCCCACTTCTGCCTTATTTGAAACATTCGTTATTTGTCTTTCAAATTTTCCATAACCTTTTTTATACTGACTATAAAGTGTAAGCTTTTGATTTTGTCGTGTATAAGCCATGTCATTATCTAAACGATGAATATCATTACCCATAATAAAAGGTAAGGCAATATAAAGTACAATCAATAATAAACTCACATAAAGACCTATCCCTTTTTTAAACCTCTTCGCTACAAAAAAGATAAGAGCGACTCCTAGTATAATACTTGTTATTTGAATAATAGGTACAAGAACGTTGAAAGTGAAATCATTTCAACATGATTTATATAACATATAAATACTCCCTAATGCAAAGATTAACCTAAAATCTTAACTGAGAAAAAATAAACAAAAAAGAAATGTTATCAAATAATGACAACATTTCTTTTTTATACTCATACTATTTATCATACTTTTTCATTAAGTATATCCGTTAATTAAATTGGTATATTATTATGTTTAGTTTATCTGCTATACAGCATATCAGACTGGCTTTCTTGCCGGGAACTCTATTGTTATAACCGTTCCATTCTCATCACTGCTTACTTTAAGATTATACTGCTCACCGTAAAACAGCCTTATACGGTCATTGACATTTCTTGCTCCATATCCGCCAGACTCACTTGTTAAGAATGTATGAGCCGTTTCTTTTGGCATACCAATGCCATTATCCTTAACCTCAATATGAATAAGTCCGTTATGAAGCTTTGCTGCAACAGTGATAACTCCTCTTCTGTCAGTCAAAAGGTCTATTCCATGCTCAATAGCATTTTCAACAAGAGGCTGTAATATAAGATTAAGTGATTCATATTCAAGCACATTTTCATCAATATCCATAACAACATCAAATGAATTATCGTGCATTATCTGCTGTATGTTAAGATATGACTCCATATTACTTAATTCCTGCTTTACAGTCAGCGTATTCTTACCCTTATTAAGTGAAGTCCTGTAATAGTTAGAAAGGGCAAGTGTTATACCGCTTATATCATCCTGTCCGTACTCAATCGCCTTCCAGTTTATAAGCGATAATGAATTATAGAGGAAATGTGGGTTAATCTGTGCCCTTAATGCTCTCATCTCCGACTCTTTCTGGCTTAATTTCCCCTCATACACCTCATTGATAAGATTATTAATCGTACCCGTCATACTATTAAAGCCGTGTATCAATGCACCGATTTCATCCTTATCTGATGACCTTATAACAACATCAAAATCTCCATTCTCAACCTTTTCCATACTTGTTCTTAATTTATATATCCTCTTAGTTATGAAATCAGATGTAAATATTGTAGCCGCAGCCATTCCAATACACGCAACAACTAATGCAAGCACAATCATTGTAATAATGGAATTAGTTGATTTTAACATAAGCGACTTTGGTGCATACACATAGCTTGTCCAGCCTGTAACGTCTGAGTTCTGCTTAATAAGCACATAACCTGCTATATTACTGCATACATTTTCTGAAAAATCCGCTTTTTCTATAAACTCAGTAAACCGGCTGTCTGAAAGGATATATTTATCGGCATTATCCAAAAATGCTGCTTTTTTGCTTATAATACTACCATTGCCATCAGTTACTATAATGCCACTGTTATCTATAAGTCCTTTTGCATAAATATCCATTATACTGTCATAATCTACATTAATATACATAATTCCAGTAATGCCGGCAGTGGCAAGCGTAGACATCTTCCTTGCTGATATAAGCTCTTTCTTATCTTTATCGACATACCAGTTAATATTAGTCGAATTAACTGCTGAATTATAAAATGCTTCATTCTCAATCTCTGATAATGGTGCAAGTGTAGTGTCGTGCTTTATTCCGTTATTAATGTATATCGTCACCTTGTTAATATCATTGTGAAAATATTTCAATGAAGATACAAGCGGGTCAAATGTCGTAACAATCTGGCTGTACATTTCATATTTGTTGCTGTAATTGTAGGAAAGTATTCCTGATACAGTTTCATTAAATGTTATGTAATTGGACAGATTATCATATACCTCTATCTGTCCGTCCACTGTTGTAACCGACTGCCTTAATGCACTTTCCATTGAACGGACATCCCTGTCCATAAGTATTGAGCGCATCTGTCCATACGCAAATACAAAAAGTATTATAAGTGGCAGAAGACCTGTGACGACATATATTATAACAAGCTTATTCTGAAGCTTTATATTATTCACCCATTGCTTTAATTTTAATGGTTCACTCATAACACTTCACCTTTATCCCTGAACTTCTGAGGGCTTACACCGAAATATTCCCTGAAACTCTGGCAGAAATATGACACATTCGGATAACCTGTCTTCTCACTTATATTAACAATCTTCATATTAGTGTCCGTGAGCAGCTCCTTAGCCTTTTCCATTCTGTACTGTTTTATATATTTGCTCAAGTTCTGCCCTGTCTCTTTCTTAAAAAGCGAACTTAGATAACTTGGTGCAAGATATACCATATCCGCTAACTGCTGTGCACCTAACTCCTCACTATAATGATTATGTATATACTCCTTAACCGTTTCAATCTCTCTGTGCATTGTCAATGGATTACTGATAAAACTCTTCTCTAATATATCAATATTATGATTAACAATATCCATTATGCAGTTAAAATCCTCTGATGTATACAACTTATCAATCTGTGATGCAAATTCATCTTCATTTGCCCCTGGAAGTGCATCATAGAAATCTTTAAGCAGGTTAGAAAATACGAACTTAATATATATATGTGAAAAATTGGACTGGCTTCTGTATTTCTTGCATAAAGCATCAAAATGTATTCTTAAAAATGTTACATCTTTCATCTTAATGTCCTGCTTCATCTGCTTCATAAGAACATCATCATCTATCTGTACGAAAACAGGCATTTTATCACTTATATCGTTGGTAAATATATAGTTATTTGTCTGGTAGAACTTATTGCTCATAAGGTTTTCTAATTCGTCCATCATATCAGATATCCTGTGATAATCATCTATAATATCAGACACAGCTGCATACATAAACTGTCCCGTCTTACCGAATATATAATTATGCAGCTTTTCAAGCATATTCTTTAACAAATCCATACTTAACGCCTTAGCTTCATCTTTAATAAGAATAACTGACTGCTGTGTATTAAGATTAAGATACTGATATTCAATATCTCCCATACAATCCGCAAGGGTTAATATATTGGCATCTCCACCATCATATTTACCAAAGAAATCGGTATTGAATTCTATAAGAATAAGCCTGTTATAGCTTCTAAGAAAATCATCGTTTTCTAATATCCCCTTGGTATCAGCCTTATTAAGAAGCGAATAACAGATAGAACTGCTTAACAAAATCCGCCTGTTTATTATAATTACTTGTATGAATACGTTCCTCATCAAGCTCTGCACACACTTTCTTAATTGTGTTCTCAAACTCCACAGGGTCAACAGGCATTTAAAATGTAATCTTTAACTCCCAGCTTTTACCGCAAGCTTGGCATATTCAAATTCATTAATATCCAGAAAATATTATTGTTTTAAGTTTTCATATTATCTTCATTGAGCTTTTTAATAAGTGTTATTCCGTCCATAAATGGCATCTTCACATCTGTGAGAAGAATATCAATATGCTCTGCTTCATCACTGCATAAATATTCATATGCTTCCTTTCCATTAGCAGCCTCAACTATGCCCGCATTAATTGAAAGCCTTTTTAACAGCATTATTATTCCATTACGCTCTATTCTCTCATCATCAACAATTAATATATTATACATTTATTCTCCAATCTTTTTCCTGTATTTAACATACCTTAATAAATATACCAGCTTATATATTCTGCCCCTGTTTGTTATCCGAATATTGCAGGTTTTATTTTATATTATTTTACTATATTTTCTATATTTTGTAACCCATTTTTCTAATTATATATTATGCCAGCCTTGATTATCACTAAAAAAGCCTCTTAAAAGATATTTTCAATCCTTTAAGAGGCTGTCTGTTTATTAATACTTAATATTATTTGTTAGTTTCTTCAATGAACTCCTTGAGCTGTTTCTTAGCCTTGCCTGACACAATAATCTCTCTTGCCTTCTCAATACCATCCTTTAATGTAATTCCGTCTGAAGCAAGATATATAGCTGCACCAGCGTTAAGTAATACAACATCTGTCTTAGGTCCTTTAGCACCACCTAATATATCATTAACGATAGCTGCATTCTCCTGTGGTGTTCCACCAATAAGATCTTCCTTATTGCATCTTGTAAGTCCTAAATCTTCTGGCTTAATAACATATGACTTGAATTCATCGTTCTTGAATTCACATACCTTAGTCTCTGCACTAAGAGAAATCTCGTCCATAGAATCTCTGCCATATACAACCATAGCTCTCTTAACACCAAGATTTCTTAATACATGTGCAAGTGGTTCAACAAGTTCTTCGCTATATACACCGAATAACTGCATAGTAGCACCTGCTGGATTAGCTAATGGTCCAAGTACATTAAATAATGTTCTTATACCCATCTCTTTTCTTACAGCACCAACAAATCTCATTGCTGGGTGATACTTCTGTGCAAATAAGAAACAAAGATTAATATCTTTTAATATCTGGGCACTTCTTGCTGGAGCACAATCAATCTTTACACCAAGTGCTTCAAGACAATCGGCTGTTCCACACTTACTTGAAGCAGCTCTGTTACCATGCTTTGCAACAGGTATTCCTGCGGCAGATACAACAACTGATGAGAGTGTAGATATATTGATAGTATTAGAACCATCTCCACCTGTTCCTACGATCTCAAGCACATCCATATCATTAAGGAAACGCTCGCAGTGTGAACGTAATACCTTAGCTGCTGATGTAATCTCGTCAATTGTCTCACCTTTCATTGATAATGCTGTAAGGAATGAAGCCTTCTGTGCATCTGTAGCCTCTCCTGTCATTATCTCTTCCATAACCTGTTCCATAACCTCTGATGTGAGATCTTCTCTTTTAACTAACTGAGCTATTGCTTCTTTAATCATCGCCAAAACCCTAACCTTTCAAAAATATAATTACATATTAGTCCTATATGTTTTCGCTGTCAATCCATAAAATAGCAATTAAACTGTCAGTTTTGAAAATATCATCAAAAATAAAGTCTTCATAAAGATTCTCTATATTATCTTCTGAATATTCAACCTGTCTTGAGAAAATGTGCACTACATCCATTCTATCCTTGAAAGAATACTCTCTGTGGTTATCCAACCACCTTATAATATCCATCTGTCTTATAACAAAAAAATTAGTTACTAACATCTGGCATTTGCCAAGGAAATCATAATCATATATTGACTTTGCAAAATATCTAAACACCAAATACTCCAAAAGCTGTCTGTATTCATATGCCCTTGAAACCATATAAGTTCCAAATTCCTCATTGAGTATATTGTATTCTTCATCACTCATCTGCTCAAAAAGGCTGTCAATAATATCCTTAAGTATGACCTCCCACTCAGGATTAAGCACTTCCATTTCTTCATAAGGATACAAAATCTGTCTTATACCCTGTTGTAATGATATATCCTCAAATTGTCCGCTGTCGCTTAGATTTCTTGTTTCATCTAAAGTATGGGCAATTCCTTCTTTGAGGTAATCATTAACAACAGATTTAATATTATCATACTCATCAGTGTTAATACACTGCTGGATTTTACTTCCCATATCAAGTATGACAATCAGCTTTTCGTGTATTGACAGGCTTTCCTTGGCTAATATCTTAAATACAGCCTCTCTTGCCGCGAATATCTGCAATGCAAATGAACTGTCATATTCTGAACTCGGTTCATATTCTTCATCACAGGCAGCAGTTTCCATACTAAAAGGACGATTTTCAGACAATATAATCCTTGCTGCTTCTTCACAGGCAAGACCAATTCCTGATTCCTTTATTGTACCATAATATTCCGAATATCTTGGAAACTGCTTACATACAACACCAAGATAATCTTCTCCAAGATTTTTATGTATTTCACATAAGCCATTATCATCAAGCATAGGACATTTGCCGTCACATAATTTGAAGCAATACTCCTCATCTTCATTCTGTGTTATGCTGTCAAGAATCTTGTGTTTAAGCTCACCTGTCATATTATTATAACGCTCATAGGTTTCATCATCTATGTCTATCTCCCAGCCGCCTATACAGCAGTTATCCTTACATTTGCTTGTTATACATCCAAATTCGTTATAATAAAATGGTACTCTCTGTTTCATTATCTTTACCTCAAAGTATATTCTATATAATTCTGTTAAATATATCTGATTTTATGTCTGCGATATCATCAATACTAATAATTATGTTATCCTGCATAACTATAATTTTCTGATAATCATCAATCTTTTTAATTACGCCGCTTATTGTAACATATTCTCCGCCATCTTTTCTTAAATCTTTAACAAAATAAGTTATGGTTACAACCGGCTGGCTGGCTATATTTGCTCGTAATATGGCGAATTTATTATTAAGAATATTAAGTTGTTCCTCGTCCTGTTCTATTTTCTCATCTGTAAGCCTTGCTGTTTCTGATATAGCTGCTCCAAGTCCGGTAAGTGCAGCAAATGGAGAAAACTGAGCAGCACGCTCATAATTAGACATTCTTTTATGCCTGTTATTTACAGGACGGGATTTATTAATTATATCTTCATATCCATTCAAAATAGTTCTCATTTCCCAATTATCAGCTTTATTCGTGATGACCGCCAATCTGCCTGTTTCTGTCCATAGCTGTCGCACCTTCTTTAAGATTCATTCCTCTGACAATTGCATTTTTGCCATATTTTTTCTTAATATCAACCATAGTCTTTAAGACTTTCTTCTCTTTTTCAAGCTTAGCACTTTCTTCCTCATTATCATCTTTATTAATAAAATCTGTGAATAAATCCATCTGATGATAAGAAGAATTCTTATTAACTGCTTCTTTTTCTGTTATGACGTGATTAGCCGTTATATTAATTCGTCTTGATAAAAGCCTTTTATCTACTATATCATCATACAGTCTGGTAACTGCCTGCGTAGCAAGTGCAACTGAAGCTGTATAACGAGAAAGATTAGCCGTTCCGTGAGCGTGCTTTGGTATCTTCCTGCCATATCTGTCTTTTACAACCTCGCCTTTATACTCACCTACACTTCTTCCGGTGGATATATTATCTATATCATATCCAACTGTAAGCACAAGCTGGTCTGTCACAAGTCCTTTATCTATAAGGTCAAGCATAAGCAGATCTACCATCTCACATACAACTAACCTTGTCTTCTCATAATCATATGCACAGTGAAGTACCTGTCCCGATGATATGCTGTTGCTTTCTGGCTTATACTGCTTAATGTCTGCTATTGTACACGGCTCATACCCCCACGCGTGGTCAATAAGGAGCTCTGCATTTACCCCAAACAGCTTATAGAGCAGTTCCTCATTATAGAAATCCTGCTCACCGCCAAGCGAACATCTCGCAACATCGCCCATTGTATATATACCATACTCTTTAAGTCTGGAAGCATATCCAGCACCCACTCTCCAGAAATCTGTAATAGGCTTGTGTCCCCATAGCTTTTCCCTATAGCTTCGTTCGTCTAACTCAGCTATTCTCACACCATCTTTATCTGCCGGAATATGCTTGGCAACTATATCCATAGCAATCTTACATAGATATAGATTCGTTCCTATGCCTGCCGTTGCAGTAATTCCTGTCGACTCAAGCACATCTTTAATCATAGTCATAGCCAGCTGGTGCGGTGTCATCTTATAGGTATTAAGATATGCCCCAACATCAATAAATACTTCATCAACCGAATATATATGAATATCCTCAGGTGCAACATATTTAAGGTAAATGTTATATATCTGTGTACTGTATTTCATATATAAAGACATTCTTGGAGGTGCAATTATATAAGAAAGCTCGTAAGATTCATTATTCTTCAGTTCTTCTGAACTATATGAGCTTCCTGTAAACTGCCTGTTTCTTAACCTGCTCTTTCTTAGTGCATTGACCTCCTTGACTTTCTGTACAACCTCAAAAAGCCTTGCCCTTCCTGATATTCCGAAAGCCTTTAATGATGGTGATACGGCAAGGCATATCGTCTTTTCGGTTCTTTGGGGATCAGCAACTACAAGATTGGTATCAAGTGGGTCTAAATTTCTTTCGACACACTCCACAGATGCATAAAATGTCTTTAAATCTATTGCTATATACATATGGTTATTCTGCATTAATCATTCCCCACAATTAAATCTTACGCATAACCTCAAGTCTGCGGTGCAGCATTTTAATATGTTCCAGTTCCTTATCGTCAACTGCTCTTCCAGAATAATAGTATTCCACAGTTCCACACAGTTTATCATCATTATTATCAAGAACACCATTCTTTATAAGTATATTTTTTAAGTAATTAGATACTCCGATATTACCATCTATTATCTCAATATCATCCGGAAACAGCTTCGCAAATGAATCTTTGAAATAATTAAAATGTGTACAGCCAAGCACAAGTTCTGAATAATCATTAAAGTTATGTCCTGCAAACTGATTGTTAAGATAATTCATAACCTCTGCTGAATTAAATTCATCCTGCTGTGCAAATCTTACTAGCTTAGGAAGTGCAATAACATCTACCTTTGAGTCTATATCATACTTCATAATAAGATTTTTAAGTTTCACTCCCTTAGCCGTAACCGGAGTTGCAACAACCATTATCCTCTTACCCCTGTTATGTGCACAGGCTGGCTTAACTGCAGGTTCAATGCCGATTATTGGAATCTGGTATTTATTTCTTAAAAATGTAATGGCTGCACTAGTAGCTGTGTTGCACGCTAACACTATTGCCTTACAGCCCTTTGATACAAGAAAATCAACTGCCCTGTCTACATACTCTCTTATCTGTTCTGTAGTCTTTTCTCCATATGGCACATTATCAACATCTGCATAAAATACATAATCAACTTCAGGCAATGTTATCATTGCCTGATGAAGCAGTGATAAGCCGCCAATTCCTGAATCAAATATACCTATCTTCACGGTCCACACCTCATTTCCTTATACTTAAAGTCTTGTCGTCCACTCACTGCAATCCCACACGTCTGTTGCAAGTCCGTCATAGAACTCTGGCTCGTGGCATACCATAAGTATACTTCCTTTGTATTCTATAAGTGCTCTTTTTAGTTCTTCCTTGGCATCTACATCTAAGTGGTTAGTAGGCTCATCTAACACAAGAATATTAGACTCCCTATTTACAAGCTTGCATAATCTTACCTTTGCCTGTTCACCACCACTTAACACTCTTACCTTGCTTTCAATATGCTTAGTTGTAAGTCCGCATTTGGCTAATGCTGACCTTACCTCATACTGTGTAAAACCAGGAAATTCCTGCCATATCTCTTCAAGACAGGTTGTGTTAATATCAGGTGGCATATCCTGTTCAAAATATCCTATCTCAAGATAATCACCCATTACTGCCTCACCTGATAAAGGCTTAATTAAACCTAAAAGGCTCTTTAACAATGTAGATTTACCAATTCCGTTAGCACCTGTAAGTACTATTTTCTTACCTCTTTCCATCTCGAAATTAAGAGGCTTTGATAAAGGCTCATCATATCCGATTACAAGATCTTTAGTTGTAAATACATATTTGCCGGAAGTTCTAGCAACTTTAAAATTGAATTCTGGCTTTGGTTTATCCTTGGCTAACTCAATCATCTCCATATTATCAAGCTTTTTCTGTCTTGACATAGCCATATTTCTTGTTGCAACCCTGGCCTTATTTCTTGCAACAAAATCCTTCAAATCAGCAATCTCTTTCTGCTGTTTGTCGTAGGCTGCTTTCATCTGTGCCTGCTTCATCTCATACACTTCCTGGAACTTATAATAATCACCAACATATCTGTTAAGCTGCTGGTTATCCATATGGTATATTATATTAATAACGCTGTTAAGAAATGGAATATCGTGTGATATTAATATAAACGCGTTCTCATAATCTAAAAGGTATCTTTTAAGCCAGTCAATATGCTCCTTGTCAAGATAGTTAGTAGGCTCATCCAGAAGCAGAATATCAGGCTTTTCAAGAAGCAGCTTTCCTAATAAAACCTTAGTTCTCTGTCCACCACTAAGATCTGTTACATCTTTATCAAGTCCCAGCTCCAAAAGCCCCAATGCCCTTGCAACTTCTTCAACCTTAGCATCTATCATATAGAAATCGTGATTAGTAAGCATATCCTGAATTGTACCTAATTCTTCCATATATTCAGTCATCTGCTCGTCATCTGCATCCATCATCTTGTCACAGATTTCATTCATTCGTTCTTCCATAACAAATAAATCATCAAATGCCTGCCGCATTACAGAACCTATAGTCATTCCTTTTTCAAGTACAGAATGCTGGTCAAGATATCCCACCTTAATATTCTTAGCCCATTCAATTCTGCCCTCATCAGGCATAAGCTTTCCTGTAATTATATTCATAAATGTGGACTTTCCCTCACCATTAGCTCCAACAAGTCCGATATGTTCACCCTTTAATAATCTAAACGATACATCATCAAATATCGCTCTGTCACCAAATCCGTGTGTAAGATGTTCAACATTTAATAAACTCATATATTATCTCCATTCTTGTGCATATTAAAAGCCCCTTTCTTATTCAAAAAGGAGCTTTTACAATTCTGAAATATCATTGGAAATCCTGTGTGTGAAATCTTCTATAATACACCTTTAAAGAATTCTTTGATACTTTAATCTTCTTTAACTGTATTCCACCTGATAAGAATTCCTGAGGAATATTATTAATAAAATACTTCTGTAACATAGCTTTTAACTGCATATTCTTAGATCTCTGCAATGCTACAAGAAAGAATACAACAACAAATAACAGAAGCTTAATACCCATTGGTACATTATTCCATATATATAATGCTAAATTTGTTGAAAATGTAAATATAACAAATGCAAATATCATATTAAATATAACCGTAAATATGTAAGTCTTAATCCATTCAACAAGATTAAGTGCTTTTAACTGATATAACAGCTTGTGATAATTCCTTGACTCTTCAACCGTAATAGGCATCTCATATACTTCCATAAGACTCCTCCATTAACTGTGCTTTTAATAGATTATATCCCCAAAATGCCTTATTTGCAACCATTAATACCGCTTCATTTATTAATAATCACTTAAGATTTCCTCAACATATTTAATTGAAATTTCAAGATAATTAGATATCTCATATTCTGGCACACCATTATCGTGAAGAATGAATATTAATTCTTCTATTGTTGTACCTTTTTGTCTTTCCATAACTATAAAATGTTTAACTTGTGCCTCATTCATAATTCCCCACCTCCATATGTCTTATATATCTAGTTATTAACATATAGTTCTGACTGTTTAATTATTTTATCAAGCATATGTACTCTTATAAATGGGAAAGAGAAGTAATATCCGTCAACTATATCGATGGATTTATTAATAATTTCAACAGCCAAATCAATTCCTGCCTGTTCTCCTTCTTCTTTAGTCATATCCGGTCTGTATCTTAACAGAACCTCATCAGTTACATTAATGCCTGTCATCTCATTCTTCATAAATGAAGCATTCTTAAAGCTCACTAACGGCATTATTCCACATAGAATTCTTGCACCTGTTTCTTTTTTTATTATGGCAATTCTTTCTATATCCTCATCACAGAATGCTGGCTGTGTCATAAAAAATGTAGCTCCTGCTTCCATTTTCTTCTTTACTCGTCCAATCTCTATATCCAGTCTTTTTCTGCCCTGATTAATAGCTCCGCCATATGTAACAGGCTGGTCTGCAAACTGTTCTGAATTCATATCATCTAATATATTCATAAAGCCTACAGAGTCAAAGTTAAATACGCTCTTAACACTGCTTCTCATTACCGAAGGTATTGGATCACCTGTAATGACAAGAAAATTATTAATGCCATTAATATCAGCACCTAATATCTGTGACCTGATTGCGATGGCATTTTTATCCCTACAGCAAAGATGTGGCATAACACACATTCCCGTCTGCCTTGACACTTTTTCTGCCATAAGAATAGAGTCTGCTCTTGTTCTTCCTGATGGTGAGTCAGGAAATGTCAATACATCTACGCCCTTGCTTTTAAGATAATGTGCCGCATCTAAGAGCTTATCAGCATTACTGTCAAATGGAGGTGCAAGCTCAACTGCGATAAGCTTCTTCCCTTCCTTATTGTGATAAAATGCTGTGTTTACTGCCTGTACTGAATTATCAGTCTCCCAATCACAGCCTTCACCCTGTCTGTTCTGTGTAAAATCTGCTTTGGAAGCTATTCTGTCAATATAGTCAGGTGTTGTTCCACAGCAGCCGCCGATTATATCAGCACCTGCATTTAACAATTCACACATTTTATCAGAATAATAATCCATATTCTTGTCAGAGAATATCATACGTCCGCTGACTGCCTGAGGATAACCTGCATTAGGAAGTGCACTTAAATACTTGTCAGTATGACGGCGTTCCTTTAATATGAACTGTTCCATATGTCCCGGTCCAATTCCGCAGTTAAATCCTAGAGCATCAATATAAGGATTATCATCTGCAAGCTTAACTAGCTTAGACGAACTAAGTCCACAATTACTATATCCAAACTGGTTGATTGCAAACTGTGTTATAACAAATGGTCTGTCTGTCAAAACACTATCTGCTATATTAATTCCACCAGTCGCAGCACTTCCTATATAATCTATGGCATCAGATATATTAGATAAATCTGCAAATGTCTCGAACACGAATACATTAATTCCTTCTTCAAGAAATACCTTCGCAATATCTACATATTCATCTACTACTGTCTGCTTGTCAAAAAGATTATCATTAGGTATAGGACCTATATCTGCGGCAATATATACTTCCCTGCCACATTCCTTAACTGCCTGTCTTGCATTGGCAACAGCTGCTTTTATATTAGCTTTAACCTCATCAAAATTGCATTCAAGATTAACAGTATTAGCCGCAAATGTATTGGTTCTTATAAGCTTTGCCCCTGCATTAATATATTCTTTGTGAATATCTGTGACACGTCTGCCCATAGTAATATTAACAGACTCTGGCAGTTCATTAGTATCATAAACTCTTGAGTAATATGTACCAAATGCTCCGTCCGTTATTAACTTATGTGCTTCTAAATAGGTTTTAAGCTTTTCCATACAACTCTCTATTCCTCTCTACGTTCTTTTCAATTCTTAATCAATCGGTATTCCTTATAAATACCATTTCAATTAAACCTTAATTAATCAACCGATACTTCTGTTATTAATATATTTCAATTAAAATCACATCTTATTCATATATAATATTGTTAATTAGTAAATCCCATATTGCTACATTGGTGCCGGTCACACTTTAAGTGAATAACCGACACCAATCTGGCATATATTAATATATTTTTTATATTCTACATCTGATTAATGTGTAAGGAAGAACATTAGGGTAAATAATATAGCTATTACCCATGTAAATGCTTTAACTTCCTTAGACTTGCCAGAAAATACTTTTATAAGAATATATGATATAAGACCAAATGCAATACCATAACTTATATTATATGCAAATGACATAAATGCAATTGTAAGGAATGCTGGAACTGCAACTGATATATCATTCCAGTCAATCTTAGCTACACCACCCATCATAAGTACACCAACGTATATAAGAGCTGCTGCTGTAGCACTACCTGGAATTAATGCTGCTATAGGGCTTAAGAACATTGCCACAAAGAACAAACATCCTGTTGTGAATGATGATAAACCTGTCCTTCCACCTTCTGCAACACCTGATGATGACTCAACGAATGTTGTAACTGTAGATGTACCACATACAGCACCTACACAAGTTGCAAGGGCATCTGATAACATAGCCTTCTCAAAATTAGGAACCTGTCCATTCTCATCAAGCATATCACCTCTTGAGCATGCACCATAAAGTGTTCCAAGAGTATCAAACATATCTACCATACAGAAAGCAAGAGCTGTTGTAGCAATTATAAGTACAAGGTCTGCTGTTGTATGATTAGCAAGATAATGTGAGAAATCAAATCCCTGTGTAAATACCTTGCCAAATGACATTGAAGCCCAGTCACCAAATGCAGCAAATGGATTAAGAGTCATTCCCTCAAAAAATCCATCATAAAAGCCTGGTATAGTAAATCCTAATACATAGTAAATAACCGTTCCACCAAGAATACCCCAGAGTACTGAACCTTTAATCTTTCTTACTGAAAGAACTGCTATTATAACAAGAGCAGCTATAGTTACAATCTTTGGCATAATTGTTGCCCAGCTTGCATTACCATTAAGTACATTAAATGAAGCAAGATTTACAAGTGTTGACTCATCATTAACAATAAGTCCTGCATTCTGTAAACCAAGAAATGCAATAAAAAGACCGATACCAGCTGGTATAGCCATTCTTACTGCGTCAGGTATAGCAGCAAAAAGCTTAGCTCTTATTCCTGTTACTGTAAGAATAATAAATACAATACCATCTAAAAGAACTAATACAAGTGCGTTAGCATAGCTTAACCCAAAATTAAAGCAGGCTGTATACACGAAAAAAAGCATTAAGTCCCATACCTGATGCCAGACCTAGCGGAAGGTTAGCAAGAAATGCCATTGCAAATGTTCCAACAACTGCTGAAAGAGCTGTAGCAATGTATATAGCATTGTAGGATACTTCTGGAAGTGCAGAAAACATACCTGCATTAACCATAAGGATATACGACATTGCCATAAACGTTGTGATACCGGCAAGAACTTCAACCCTTACTGTTGAGCCGTGTTCTTTTACCTTAAAAAACTTTTCCATTATTAAGTCTCCGTTTCTTAAATTATTACGTATGCTTATATAGCGTTTACACTCGATTATAACATACATTTATTAACTTTGACCAGTCTATTTTTATAATTATTTAACAGACTTTAATAGAAAGTTTAATATTATTCAACCATATCTCCAATGTTCTTTAATACATCTTCAACATTATAAGGCTTAGTAATGAACTTCTTAGCACCTTCTTTAAGTGCCTTAATAACCTTATTCTGCTGTCCTGCGGCTGTTATCATAATAACATTAGCATCCGGATCATAGTCCATAATCTTCTCAAGGCACTCTATACCATCCATATTAGGCATTGTAATATCAAGCGTAACAACATCCGGAGCATACTGCTTATAAGCAAGCTCACCTTCAAGACCATCAGAGGCTTCTGCAACTATACAATATCCAGCATCTTCAAGAATATTTCTTAACATCATTCTTGACATACCTGAATCATCTACGATAAGAACTGTGTGCTTATCACCCTCATCTACCGAACCTGCCTTAACAGCAAGCTTTCTTGTTACCGGCATCTGCCCTATAGTAACATCACTATCTACAGCAATATATAATGATACTTCACAGCCATTGATATATATAGGAAGAACATAAGCATTACCCTTGGCAATCTGATTCTCATATGCGAACTGAGGAAGAATTTCGATATCAATATTCTCATTAGATAATGCTGATGTGAAAAGTCCATCTATACAATTAATGAATTCACCTACTGCATCATAGCTTTCAAGTCCGAATTGGAAATCATCTGACTTAGAATATCCCTTTGCAATATCAATAAATGCCTGTGGGTCATTCTTTACAGCAAAACCTATCACTGAATTAACATCACCTTCACATCTCTGTCCAGCAAATGCCCTATATTCAAAATTATTTACATGCTCAATCTTTCCAATATAATAATTGCTTGTAACAAATCTTGTAATATTTCTTAATGCAAGTGCCGCAATATCTGTTATATATGGCTTTGAAGCATATGCAAACATAGGCACAATCTTATCAATATCATCATTCTTTAAAGCCTCAAGTTCTTCAGGTGCAAAACCAATGCTCTTTCTGAATTCTTCAATGTGTGTTTCAATCTCGTTCTGTAAAAGACCGCTTACCTCTTCAAGCACCTGCATAAATTTGATATAAGTGCTTCCCTGCTTATCAAGCATATCTTCTAGCTGTTCCTTAGTTATATAGCCTTCTTCAACCGCTATATCACCGAACTTAGCATCCTTTTGTGTCTGGAGAATATTAATCTCCTCAGCCTTTTCCTTAGTAAGAATACCTTCTGATACAGCAATAAATCCAAGCTTTGCCCTTACATTTTCCATCTTGCTTATAACTTCATCCAACTGTTCCTTAGTAATAACTTTATTGTCCACAAGATATTTCCCAAATAACTGACTAAACATACATATCTCTCCTTATTATATTATCACTATTCTAATTTTAATATATTCTAATTCATTCTTAATAAAATTTCAATTATTTATTAAGAAAAGTACAAAAAATGAGTACTGCAACCAAAAGGTCACAATACTCATATAAAAACTATATATTTTGTATATAATCTGTCAATTACTTAATGAGACTTTCTTTAATCTTAACAACTGCCTTATGAATGTTAACTGGTTCATCCATTGTGCAGTTAGGACGATGAATATCATTAGTAAAGAATACTGTGAATTCACCCGGATGTAATGTTACGAACTGCTCATTCTCTACATCTGCATAGAAAATATTATCCTTACCTGCTGGTTCTTCACCTGTAACACCTGGAAGAAGTGGTGCATAGCCCTGTACTTCCTTTCCTGTGAAAAGATACTGGATATCGATATAATTTCTATGGCTTTCTGCTCTCTTATTCTCTACTGGAGCTGTTGTCTGGTCCTGAATAAGTACAAAAATATTATCTCCGTCAAGCTCATATCTTCCCACTGGAAGCTCTGCTGTTTCTGGCTTAGCAAGAAACTCTAAAGCTGTAGCAATAGCTGCTGGATACTGATAATTGCCTTTCTTGGCATTAAGTGATGCATAAATCATTGTTAAAAACCCCTTTCGTGTCTTTTAAAAAATTTCTTATATAAACTGTAGCACTATATGATACAAGTTTCAACACTTTTCTAACAACTTTCCAACCTTACACAACAAAACACGGATATCCGCCATATCCAATCCTGAGATTGAACTACAGCATAATACCCGTGTCCTATTCTACTTATCTAATCAGAAGATTTTATTATTAATTATTATTCCTGAATAGCCTTAAATGCCTCATCAAGGTCTTCGATAATATCATCAATATTCTCTGTACCGATTGAAAGTCTGATTGTGTTAGGCTTAATTCCCTGGTCGAGAAGTTCTGCTTCGTTGCACTCTGAATGAGTTGTGCTTGCTGGATGTATAGCAAGTGACTTAACATCAGCTACATTTGCAAGAAGTGAGAATAACTCAAGGTTATCGATGAACTTCTGTGCTTCTGCTGCTCCACCCTTGATTTCAAATGTGAAGATAGAACCACCACCGTTAGGGAAGTACTTCTTGTAAAGTTCCTGCTGCTCAGCATTAGTTGAGATAGATGGATGGTTAACCTTTTCTACTAATGGCTGATTCTTTAAGTACTGAACTACCTTTAATGCATTCTCAACGTGTCTTTCTACACGAAGTGATAATGTTTCAAGTCCCTGAAGGAAAATGAATGAATGTATAGGTGAAATTGTAGCACCTGTATCACGAAGAAGGATAGCTCTGATGTATGTAACAAATGCTGCTGGAGCTGTATCCTTTGCAAAGCTTACGCCGTGATATGATACATTTGGCTCTACTAACCAAGGGAACTTATCTGCTGCTGAAACCCAGTCAAACTTACCACTGTCTATAATTACACCACCAAGTGTTGTACCGTGTCCACCGATGAACTTAGTTGCTGAATGAACTACGATATCAGCACCATATTCGATAGGTCTTACAAGGTAAGGTGTTGCAAATGTATTATCAACTACAAGCGGAATGTTGTGTGCGTGTGCAATCTTAGCTATTCTTTCAATATCTACTACTTCTGAGTTAGGATTGCCAAGTGTTTCAATCTGTACTGCCTTTGTGTTAGGTCTGATAGCTGCTTCGATAGCATCATAATCAAATGGATCTACGAATGTAGCTTCAATTCCATAATCTGGAAGTGTATGTGCCAAAAGGTTATATGTACCACCATAAATATTCTTAGCTGCTACGATATGGTCACCTGCGTGTGCAAGTGCCTGGAAAGCATATGCAAGTGCTGCTGCTCCTGAACCAACTGCAAGTGCTGCTACACCACCTTCAAGTGCTGCAATTCTCTTTTCAAATACATCTTCTGTTGGGTTAGTAAGACGTCCGTAAATGTTACCTGCATCTTTAAGACCAAATCTGTCAGCAGCGTGCTGGCTGTTATGGAATACATATGATGATGTAAGGTAGATTGGAACTGCTCTTGCATCTGTAACTGGATCAGGCTGTTCCTGTCCTACATGTAACTGTAATGTTTCAAACTTAAGATTTCTGTCTTCGTAATGTTTCTTTGCCATAATAATATCCTCCATATCTATTGTCTAATAAGTCTTAGCATATAATTCATATATGTGTTTGTTATCGTTGTCATTATATTACAGCCATTAACCTACCAAGTCAATAGTAGATATTATTCCTAATAAATATAACACATTATAGTTTTTACCTATAACCAAACACACAAAAAAGCGGCAGCCAAAAAGCCACCGCTAATTATTACAACCATCTCTCATTACACTACTCCAGCCAAACACCGCCCCCCCTCGTTAAATTAATAATCTCCCGATCGCATCCCGCCGTCTGTCGCACCCCAGTTGTGCAGGCGTGTTATATTACAAGCTGGGTGCTTTTGCAGCCGTCGGCACTTAGCGGCTGTCCGCCACACACCTCCTGGCAGAGCCATTGAAGATTATCAATTCAACGGACAAGTAATCCTGAACATCTCCTCTATTATATGATGAAGCAGCTGTGCCGTCTCACTATCCGCAAGTTTATAATATATCTCTTTACCTTCTCTTCTGCTTGTTATAAGCCCGCTCTTTTTCAACAGCTTAAGATGATGTGAAACCGCAGGGTCACTCATATTCATAGCTGCCGCGATATTACTTACACATTCCTCGCAATGACATAAAAGCCATAATATCCTGATTCTGCTTCCATCACTTATCTGCTTGAATACTTCTGCCACTACTACACATTCATCTGTGTCTGGCATTCTTTCAAGAACTTTTTCAATATTCTGTCCGTGGTCGTGTGGAAGATTTACTTCTGACATTTCCCATTCCTCCTAATCTGCATACTGTAATCTGTCTGTCTTATTCGCAGGCTAATCTTTATATGAAAGACATCTTGTTGCATTAAGAACTGCAAGCACCATAACACCTACATCTGCAAATATAGCCATCCACATATTAGCAACACCTGCTGCACCAAGTGCAAGGCAGGCTATCTTTATTGCAAGTGCAAATACTATATTCTGGTGAACTATTCTTAATGTCTTTCTCGAAATATTCATTGCTGTAGCAATCTTTGCAGGGTCGTCATCCATAAGAACAATATCAGCCGCCTCAATTGCCGCATCTGAACCAAGTGCACCCATTGCTATACCAATATCTGCTCTTGAAAGTACTGGTGCATCATTAATTCCATCACCGACAAATGCAAGCATTTCATCTTTACCCTTGCTGTTAAGAAGCTTCTCAACCTCAATAACTTTATCTGCCGGCAAAAGCTCACTCTTAACTTCATCAACACCAAGCTTTCCTGCAACCTGTTCTGCAACTTTCTTAGCATCGCCTGTAAGCATAATAACCTTTTTAACGCCCGCTTTCTTAAGTGCTGCAATCGCCTGTTGTGATGTAGGCTTGATAACATCTGATATTACAATACAACCAGCATATATGCCACCGATAGCTACATATACAAGTGTACCAAGAGCATTTTCTATGCTATCTTTCCCGGCACTGCTGTCAATGTTGTACTTATTCATAAGCTTTAAGTTACCAGCTAATACTTTTTTACCGCCTATATCAGCTTTTACGCCGTGTCCGCTTATCTCCTCTATATCTGTAACCTGTCCGGTTTCAACTTCCATACCATAAGCATCACGTATACTCTTACTGATTGGGTGACTTGAATAGCTTTCTGCATATGCTGCCGATTTAATAATATCTTCCTTAGTAAATCCATTGGCAGTTATAACATCTGTAACTTCAAATACACCTTTAGTAAGTGTTCCTGTCTTATCGCATACAACATATTTGGCTTTAGATAAATTCTCAAGATAGTTAGAACCTTTGATAAGGATACCTCTAGAAGAAGCTCCGCCTATTCCACCAAAGAAGCTGAGAGGAATAGATATTACAAGGGCACAAGGGCAACTTATAACAAGTGTTGTAAGAGCTCTTATAAGCCATTTTGACCATTCAGCAGGATTGCCCATAATAAGACTTACTACTGGTGGAATAACCGCAAGCACCAAAGCTCCTATACATACCGCTGGTGTATACACCTTTGAAAATCTTGTGATAAAATTCTCTGAACGGGATTTTTTCATACTTGAATTCTCAACAAGATCCAATATCTTAGATACTGTAGACTCGCCAAATTCTTTAGTTGTCTCTATCTTTAAAAGGCCTGTCAGATTGACACAGCCGCTTATTACCTCATCTTTGACCTTTACACTTCTTGGAAGGCTCTCACCTGTAAGTGCACTTGTGTTAAGTGTAGATTCACCACTTACAACAATGCCATCGATTGGGATTTTCTCACCAGGTTTTACTACTATTATTGTCCCGATTTCCACATCATCCGGATCAACCTGTTCTAACCCACCTTCCTGCTCGATATTTGCATAGTCAGGCCTTATATCCATAAGCGCTGTGATATTCTTTCTGCTCTTGCCGACAGCGTAACTCTGAAAAAGCTCACCTATCTGGTAGAAAAGCATAACTGCTGCACCTTCTACATATTCACCAAGTGCTATTGCACCGACAGTAGCTATTGCCATAAGAAAATTCTCATCAAATACTTCACCATGGAATATTCCGTGAACAGCCTTCTTTAAAATATCATATCCTATTACAAGATATGGAATAAGGAAAAGCACCAGTTCCACATATTTATTAACAGGAGCAAGATAGCATATAAGCTTAAATGCTACTAAAAGAACGGCTGATATAATAATTCTTATTAATACTTTTTTCTGCTTCTTAGTCATATTATCCTCCATTCCTGCGAAGCATTCTCCTAATTAACATTAACTAATTATTAATTAAAGAAATATCTCGCAATCAGATTCAACCTTCTTACAGTTCTTTAATACGTCCTGCATTACAGAAGCCACATCTGCTCCCTCATCGAATTCAACCTTCATCTTCTGTGTCATAAAAGAAACTGTTGCATCTTTAACACCTGCTGTCTTCTTAGCTGCATCTTCCATCTTTAATGCACAGTTAGCACAATCAACCTCAATACCATATGTTTTCTTCATAACAAACCACCTTTCTGTGTCTTAACCGACACTGCAGACCTGTTATCCAGCCCGCTTTGCTTATAAATTTAATATTATGTGAAGCACTTATATATTATGCTTTACTTCATATAAACATTTAAACAAATGTTTAATTGTTTGTCAATAGCTTTTACTTATTTTCCAATAAGTTATTGTTACAATTTTCTCAATAAGTTATTGTTTAATTTTTCTCAATCAGCTATTTTACTCCAAATTTATCTACAAAAAAACCTGACAAGATTATCCAATGTAATCCTGTCAGGCTTCTGATATTTCTCATAATTCTGAATTATTATATTGATAGTTAATTATAACTGTAAATCTTCGTAATCTTCTGGAAGAAATCTATGATATATAATATGACATCCTTCATCTTTAAAGCAGTAATAATATCTGTCATCTGCTTTATCTGCAAACTTTATAAGAACATCAAACTCACCATCTTTGATATACTCAATAATAACTCCATCATAACTGTCATTAAAAAATTCAATTATATCTTTCATAGATGTACTATGGCTTCTAATAAGATCAACAAGCTTTCTTATAAACTCATTCTCGTCAGTATTATTGTGAATATATTCCACTCCATTTTCATTAATCTCAAAGCAGAACCTGTCTTTTTTATTACTGAATGTGACACCGCCAAGAATATCAGTATATTGCCTGAAATCCTCATCATCGCCTTCAAGAAGCTTTACCATATCACTATAGCTTGTATCCCTAACATCGCACCCAAACATATGACATAATGAGCTTAAAGGATAATATAATCTTA
>ENA-OQHL01000633-OQHL01000633.1-human-gut-metagenome-genome-assembly--contig:-NODE-633-length-22898-cov-3.858987_pt1 | contig 22898 bp, 26 predicted proteins | sample MGYA00242565_ERZ504723 | MGnify/ENA primary metagenome ERZ504723 (study PRJEB26092, sample SAMD00036211) | human gut metagenome | host: Homo sapiens | study: EMG produced TPA metagenomics assembly of... | reverse complement strand
GGGCAGCTGTAGAAAGTATGCCGGAGAACGCATAAAAAACTGTGTGCTGCGGATGAAAGTGGAACTGACCAGGACATCCGCGGCGCTGCTGAAATAAAAGCAGAAATAAAAGTAACGGATATACAGGACGGAAAGAACAGCCAGGATGGAGAAAAAGAGCAGGAGCAGGAACTGGCAGCTGCCTATGCTTCTGAAACCTGCTACAGGACCTTTGTACAGATAACAGCAGAAAATAGTAAAATGCCTGCTGCTTACAACAATGAAATAAATGGAATACAAGATCTGGCTGTACAGACAACGTCGGAAACAGGAATGGAGGACCAGACGGCAGCTGTCAGTACCATACAGCAGACAGAATCCCCCACTCAGAAATAGCTGTCCATGCAGATAGCTTAAAACTCCAGCACAGGCTGGAACAGACCGGAGAGACAGAAGATACAGGGCGGACAGAAGAAACCGGGCAGTCAAAGCAAACTGCCAAAATAAACCGGGAAGAAGAGATGCCAGACCGGAAGGAACATATTTCCGGAAAGGAAATGACAGCCCTGGCATCGTCCAGTTATACCGGAACTGTTGAAAGTTCAGCTGGAACAGCAGCAAAACCAGCTGCTGTTGATACAGGACCGGCAGACCGGCTGACAACAGCCCAGGATACATTGACAGAGGATCTGGGAAACTACCTGGATACAAAGATCAGTGAAAAAAAAGGAAAGCTGGAGCTTTCCCTGGAGCCGGAAAGGCTTGGAAAGCTGACTATCCGGCTGGAGTATGAAAAAGGAAAAACAGAGGTCACTATTTTTTCAACCAGTGCAAAAACACTGGAGATATTAAGCAAAGAAGCAGGGCATCTGGCGCAGATCCTGGAAGAAAAAACAGGAAATCCCACTGTCATTTATACGCCGGACCAGACTGAAAACAGGCAAAACATGGATCAGGACACTGGCCAGGGCAGAAATGACAGACAGGAGCACAGAGAGCAGCGCCAGAAACAGGATGACAGCTTTGCCCAACAGCTGAGGCTGGGACTGGCCTAGAAGGAGGATTAAAGTGATATGGCAGATCAAATAACAGTCAGCAGCACTGCAAACCCGTATCAGGCAGGTGTTTACAGTGCCGGATCCAACAGCAAGAACACGATGGATGTAAACAGCTTTATCAAGCTGTTAGCAGCACAGCTTTCCAATCAGGATATGACAAGCCCTATGGATAACAGCGAAATGATGTCCCAGATGACCAATATGGCAATGGTCCAGTCACTTACTGCCATGACAGAGTCATTAAATACATCAGCTGCTGTTACAACACAGACGTATGCAGGCAGCCTGATCGGTCAGGAGGTAACTGTGGCAGTTACAGATCCTGATACCGGGACAGCAAATGGCGTGAAATACGGAAAGGTAGTTTCTGTTGATTTTACCAAGGGAGATCCGGTAGTACGTCTGGAAGGTGATGATACTGGTTATAAGATGTCCAGTGTCCTGGGAGTAGGAAAGCTTCAGGACACACAGGATACAACAGATAAGTCAGAGGCAGCAGGTGAAAAAGATTCTGACAGGGGATCTGAAAAAACAGATAAGATCACAGGACAGTTAGCAAATGCAGATCTGAAAGACACAGGATCTGAAGACACAGAAACAGAAGAAATGTAAAAAGGAGCAAAAGAATATGTTAAGAGCAATGGATTCAGCAGTATCAGGTCTTAGAGCGCATCAGAACAAACTGGACGTCATCGGCAACAATATTGCAAACGTAAATACATTTGGTTTTAAGTCCCAGAGTTACAGCTTTAAAGAGGCAATGTACCAGACTTCCACCACCTCCACAAAGGGAAGCGAGAATGCCGGTGGTGTAAATGCAGCCCAGTATGGATATGGTTCCATGATGGGATCCATCAGTACAGATATGAGTGCTTCTACACCAACCTATGTAGGTGGGCTTAATGCAAGTGTAAACGGGGAAGGCTTCTTTATTACATTTCCAAAGAGTACAGCAACGGTTGCAGCAGCGGATATGAAGAAAACGGACTTTGATTATACCAGAGTTGGCCAGTTCAAAATCGACGGAAATGGATATCTTACGGATGCCAACGGAAATTTTGTTTATGGTTTCCGTCCGGATGCGGTAGATAATCCAACGAAATTTGACGGAGACCTTGTACCTATCAAGGTTCCTTCCGATGTAACAGGCGCAAGCTTTGATGATCATCCGTTGCAGCTGACAAATGTAAAAATCAACAGCCTGGGAGAGATTTCAGGTACTGTAAAGTCAACGGACGCGGCTAAGGATGGAAAAACCGTCAGCATCGGTAAGGTTGCCATTGCCACCTTCCAGAATCCGGAGGGCTTAAGCAAAAAGGGGTCGTTTTATTATGGGGCAGCAGAAAGCGATAACAGTGGTAATGCTTCCGCTACGATCCCAGGAGGAAGCACCTCTTCTTTAATGACCGGATATCTGGAGGCTTCCAATGTGGATCTTGCAAAGGAATTTTCTGATATGATCACAACACAGAGAGGCTTTCAGGCCAATTCAAAGATCATCACAGTCAGTGATGAGATCCTGTCTGACCTGATCAACATGAAGCGGTAAGGAATATGATCTGTGTAGAACGTCTTAACGGAGAGATTTTATATCTGAACTGGCTTCAGGTTGAACTGATCGAACAGATTCCGGAAACAAAGATCCGTATGATGAATGGAGATTACTATCTGGTAAAAGACAGTGTGGAAAGCATCAAAGATCAGGTGACCGGGTTCTTTCAAAGATGTGTCAGCATAAAAAAAGAGGAGCAGATTTAGGAGGAAAAGCAGGTGGATCCTACAACATTACTAGGTATAATCCTGGGTTTTGCTTTAATTGTAAACGGAATCAGTTTTGCCAAGATAGGCAATTTTATTGATATTCCAAGTATGGTCATTGTAATCGGTGGTGCGCTGTCAGCAACATTGTCCAGCTATCCCTTAGGGATATTAAAGGATATCCCTAAGCATTTTGCAGTACTTATAAGAGGAAACCGCTATAATATCCCCAAATTGATCGAACAGCTTGTAGATCTGGGAACCATAGCAAGGCAGAGCGGCCTTCTGGCGTTGGAGGATAAAGCGGCGGAGATCAAGGATCCTTTCTTTAAGCAGAGTGTCCTGATGATCGTAGATGCAAACGATCCGGACAAGGTAAGGCTGGTTCTGGAAAGAGAACTGGATAATATGATGGTCCGTCACGACCAGGCGGCAGGTCTTTATGAAAAAGCTGCATCTTATGCACCGTCCTTTGGCATGATAGGTACCCTGATCGGTTTGATCAACATGCTGAAGGGAATGAATATGGATGCAGGCGGTTCATCTACTATCGGAAGCGACATGTCAGTAGCATTGATCACAACCTTTTACGGCTGTATTCTTGCAAATGTTATTTTTAATCCGATCGCAAAGAAACTGAGGATCCGTCAGGATGAGGAAGAACTGTATTGTTCTACTATCATTGAAGGAATCATTGCCATACAGGCAGGAGAAAATCCAAAATACCTGAGAGAACATCTTCTTGCATCGATTAAACAGTCACAGCAGCAGAAGATTCTTGCAAAAGCAGGAGATGGAGGTTCCCAGGGGAAGGAACAGGAAGATAAATGAGTAAGAAAAATCGCCCCACAGACAGCGGCGGCAACTGGATGGATACTTATGGAGACATGGTAACATTGCTGCTTACATTTTTTATCATGCTGTATTCCATGTCTAACCTGGACGCACAAAAATGGAGTGTTTTTGTGAAAAGCATTCCAAGCATACAGAACCAGGGATCAGAGAATATTACCATTAATTCCCAGATGTCAGATACACCAGATGTGGATAGCAAAGGCCAGGAGATCGGCCAGGAGATTGCCCAGGAAGCTCTTCAGACAGAAGATGTAAATAAGCTGTATCTTACAATTGCTGAAAGCCTGAATGAGTTGGGGGTCAAGGATGCTACGATCATCAGAGGAGATGATTATACTTATGTTTCTTTTGCAAATAGTGTATTTTTCGATGCAAACAGCTCCGTGCTTACAAGGGAAGGGCAGAAAGTCATTTATTCCTTTGCAAAAGCCTTAGCTCCTGCAGCAGGTGGGATTGAACAGGTTAATATCATGTCCCACACTGCGAAAGTAACAGATAATTCACAGATCAATCCACAGACTATACGAAAAGACCGTATCCTTTCGGCGATGAGATCTGCAGAAGTATGTATTTACCTGCAGAATCAGAATGTAATAAAGCCGGAAAAACTGGTGGATATAAGTTATGGTGAATATCGCCCTATAGCAGATAATTCCACAGAAGAGGGAAGGATAAAAAACCGCAGGATCGATTTTTTACTTTTAGATAATGGGGCAAAAGAAAGAAATCTGGATGAGTATTATAAAGAGTTTAAGAGCGGTGAATATACGAACACCACAGTGGTAACAGTAGGGCAGTCACAAAGCTCTTCCCAGGATGGTGGAACTGTACCGGCAGATACAGAGGCACCGGCAGATACCGGTGCAGCAGATGCAGGAACTGTAGAGGCAGGTGCAGAAGATGCAGGAACTGTAGAGGCAGGCGCAGAAGATGCAGGAACTGTAGAGGCAGGCGCAGAAGATGCAGGAACAGCAGCAGATACAGGGCCTGTGGAGGAAATGCAAAATACCAGTGAATAAGAGAGGTCAGGAAGAATGGCAGATGTTTTATCACAAAGCCAGATAGATGCACTTTTAAAATCCATGAGTGCAGATGCACCAGCACAGGAAACGAAAACCGAATCTGTACAGCCTCTGTCGCCAGAAGAAAAGAACTATATTAAATACGACTTTTTCAGCCCGAGGAAATTCACAAAAGAAAAAATGAAGATCCTCAGGAGTGTATTTGAGAATTATGCTCGTATTCTTACTTCCCAGATCAACGGTATTTTCCGCGTGATGACGGACATAACGGTGCTGGATGTACAGGAAAGAAGGTATTACGAATACGTAAATGCCCTTCACGAAAACGACTGCATGACAATGATAGACGCATCAATAGCAGGAGAAGAAAAAATGAGTGTTCCCCTGATGCTGTTTGTAACTCCGGGTATGGTGATTACACTGATCAACCATATGCTGGGGGGCGAAGATGTTGTAGCAGTAGAGGATGATTACCGGTATTCCGACGTGGAACGTGCTTTGTACAAGCGGATTGTAGAATATATGACAGGTGCCTTAAAGGATGGATTTTCAAATTATGTGAGCATTGATTTTTCCGTAGAACATGTAGAAGAAAATCCAACCATGGTTCAGGATGTAGGTCTGGATGAAACAGTAGCCATTATCATTTTAAATGTGGACATATCTGGACAGGCACAGGAAAAATTAAAGATCTGCCTTCCGGGCAATCTTCTTACGGTGATCTTTCACAGTATTGACGACCGTAAGCACCTGGCAAGAGGATTTTCTTATCAGGATAATAAAGAGAAGATCATGGATAATATCCGTTACTCCAAACTGCCTATTACAGGACAGCTTGGCACGGTACAGCTGGATCTGAAAGGACTTTATCAGATCCAGGTAGGAGATGTGATCGATCTTGGAAAGTCAAAAGACAGTCCGGTCAGACTTTTTGTAGGACGTCAGCCTTGGTTTACAGGACAAATGGGATGTTATAAGAAAAATGTGGCTGTGAAGATTGAAAAATGCATTGCGTCACAAATAGAAGAAAAGAAAACGGATATAATGCCGCAGAAGGAAGAAGATCCTGATAACAGTGACGGATCTGTAAAAGAACAAGGATAAATACGCTCCGAAATACGGGAGTATAAATTAAGAATGAAGGAAGAAGAGGAATAAGAAATGGCTAAGATAATGCTGGTAGATGATGCTGCTTTTATGAGGATGATGATCAAGAAAGCTCTCAGTTCAAGTGGATATAACGATTTTATCGAGGCACAGGATGGGGCAGAAGCAGTGAAAAAATACAGTGAGGAAAAACCGGACATGGTAATTATGGATATCACCATGCCAAATATGGACGGGCTTCAGGCTTTGAAAAAAATTCGTGAAGGTGATCCAAATGCCAAAGTTGTTATGTGTACAGCAATGGGACAGGAAAGCATGGTTGTAGATGCGATCAAATCAGGTGCCCGTGATTTTGTGGTGAAGCCTTTTGATGCACAGAGAATTGTAAAAACTGTAAATGACATTTTAGGAAAATGATCCATAAGGAGGGAACTGTTATGGCATTTTTAGGTTCATTTGATATAAGCGCTTCTGGAATGAGCGCACAGCGTGTCAGGATGGATATTGCGGCAGAAAACATAGCAAATATGGACACAACGCGGACAGAGTCAGGTGGTCCATACCGAAGGAAAAATGTACTTCTTGAAAGCTATTCAGATACGTCTTTTGCCCAGGCAATGGAAAATGCAGCACGGGGAAAAGGAATAACCAGCCGTCATGCAGGAGTAAGAGTTTCTGGCATTGTGGAAGATGACAGAGAAGCTAAGAAAGTTTACAATCCGGACCATCCGGATGCGGATGCGGACGGCTATGTGACTATGCCAAATGTGGATGTGCTGAAGGAAACGGTAGACAGCATGTCAGCTACCCGGTCTTATGAAGCAAATGTAACAGCGTTAAACGCAATTAAGCTGATGGCTCAGAAAGCACTGGAAATTGGTAAGTAAAAAACAGGAGGAAAATAAAAAATGGGTGCACTCAGCTTTAATGAGATGGAGATAGATGCTCTTGGGGAGATGATGAATATCAGCCTCGGAGCATCAGCGACAGCAATGTCTACCCTTTTAGGATCTACCGTTCACATTACGACTCCAAAGGTAAAGATCCTTACAAGGGATCAGTTTGAGTTTAAAAAGCTGGAACCGGCAGTAGGAGTAGAAATCGCTTATGTAGAGGGCCTGGAAGGAAGCAATATTATGATGTTCAGCAGAAATGACGTGCGCATCATAGTAGGGACTCTTCTGGGAGAAGAACTTTCAGATGATGAATTTGAACTGGATGAGATCAATAGAAGTGCGATCTGTGAGGTAATGAACCAGATGATGGGTGCTTCTGCAACAGCACTTTCGGAATTTCTGAAATTTACAGTTAATATATCCACGCCGGTTTCTTTTGAGATCACAGACGCAGAAAGCTTTAAAAACAAGTATTTCCCGGAAGCAACTCCTATGGTAGTCATTTCCTTTATCCTTGAGATCGAAGGAAAACTGAAAAGTGAGTTTTTAAATATCATGCCGGAAAAGCTTGCAAAAAGGTTACTGGAACCATTTGAGATATCCCTGGAAGAAGCCGCAGAGATCCCGGCAGAAAATAAGGAGTCAGGATCAAAGGCAGCAGAAGAAGCCGCCCCGGTTCCGCAGCCTGAGCCAGAACTGCAGCCAGTCCCGGCCCCGCAGCCTGAGCCAGAACCGCAGCCAGCCCCGGCCCCGCCAGCCGTACCAGACCCGCAGCCAGTACCAGAACCGCAGCCAGCCACGGCCCCGCAGCCAGTACCAGAACCGCAGCCAGCCCGGCCCCCCAGCCTGTATATACCCAGATGCCGGCAGGTATGGCGGCTGGCATTTCCACAGATATGAATCCGGCTTTATTGCAGCTTTTAAATCAGATGCAGCAGTCACAGATGCAGATGATGCAGATGATGCAGGGCATGGAAAAACGGGAAGAGGATGAGAAAACGGAATCCAGGGAACCGGCTCTGATCCGGCCGGCAATAGCACCCGGTCTTGAAGCTTCCGGAATTGAAAAGGGAGAAGAAAGTGCCAACCAGGAAATGCTTATGAAGGTGCCATTGGAGATATCTGTGGAGATAGGACGCACCAAGAAGCTGGTAAAAGACATTCTGGAGTTTACCCAGGGATCTCTTGTGGTCCTGGACAAAATGGCAGGAGAACAGGCAGACCTGTATGTAAATGGACAGTGTGTTGCCAGAGGAGATATTGTAGTAGTAGAGGATAATTTTGGTATCCGTATTACTGATATTGTAACCAGGGATATCAATCCGGAGAGCCTTTAATATGATAACAGATATTGTTTCTACAACAGGTATGCTGCTTGCTTTTGTAGTCATTTTGTTTTTGGCATGGCAGGCAAGCCGGTACCTGGGGAAAAATGCCCCTTATGGAAATAAAGGGGGGAAGGTGCGGATACTGGAACAACTAAAAGTAGGAAACGATCAGTACATTATCCTTCTTAAACTGGATGAAAACCAATATCTGCTTGGGACCAGTCAGACGGGGATCCAGGTTCTGGAACGGTTTAAGGAGGAGAAAACGAATGAATGAGCTGATTACAGGCTTAAATGGAGGAAATGTTCCTGCGCTGGATATTATCATGCTGCTTACCTTTGCAGCATTGCTTCCTTCCATTGTGGTTATGATGAGTTCCTTTATGCGCATCATAATCATACTTTCTTTTACGAGAAATGCAATGGGAGTCCAGCAGACGCCGCCTAATATGGTATTAACAGGCATGGCACTTTTTTTGTCGCTGTATATTATGAGTCCGGTTATAGGCCAGATCAATACGGTTGCCTACGAGCCCTATAAAAATGGGGAGATCACACAGCAGGAGGCAGTAAGCCGCATGGCAGATCCACTGAAGCAATTCATGCTTCGCAATACAGAGAAGGATACGCTGGATCATTTTGTACAGATGTCAAAACAGGAAGTTAAGAAAGATGTGAAAGAATATCCTCTTACTGTTGTTGTACCGGCTTTTATGACCAGCGAATTAAAAAAAGGGTTTCTTGCAGGATTTCTGATTTATCTTCCATTTCTGCTTATAGATATAGTGGTGTCTACCACCCTTATGTCCATGGGTATGGTAATGCTTCCGCCAACTATGGTCTCTCTTCCCTTTAAGTTACTTTTATTTATTACAGTAAATGGCTGGGAACTTTTATTTTCAAGTCTGGTACAAAGCTTCCGGTAGGAAAGAGGTGGGAATATGACAGAAGTGCAGATCCTGGATATCATGTATGAAGCATTTCAGCTGGCAATGAAGCTGTCGCTGCCATTTCTGTTGCTCAGTATGATCGTAGGTGTGGTCATTGCTGTTTTTCAGGCAGCCACACAGATCAATGAACAGACAATGACATTTGTCCCCAAGCTGCTGGCTATTATGGTGCTTTTAGGTTTTTTAGGAAGTTCTATGCTGGTTATGCTTCAGGAATTTTTTCAATACATAGTGGAATTGATCGCAAAGGGGTAAAGAAGATCTATGTTTATCACATTTTCAATGGCAGTGATGCGTATGAGCGGAGCCATCGGATTCAATCCCCTTTTTGGAAAAAGTAATTTTCCTGTAAAAATAAGGGCATATTTTATTTTTGCCCTGTCACTGCTCCTGTATCTGTCTGCAGACCAGACCCAGATGGCATATCCGGGATCAATGGCAGAATACATCCTGATGCTTGCGGGAGAGCTTTTTCTTGGGGCAGTGTTGGCCTTTGCAATGGAACTGGCATTCCTTACTATCCGGTTTGCTTCTTCCATTATGGATTATTCAATGGGACTTAGCATGGCTCAGGTTTATGATCCCCAGTATGGAACCCAGTCAACGGTCAGTTCCGGTATTTATTATGCATTTATGGTACTTATCTTTTTTGCCAGCAACAGTCATTTACGGCTGTTAGCATTGTTTTACCAGTCGGTACAGCTGATCCCTTTTGGAAAAGTGACATTTAATCCCATGCTGGTCCATGTGATCACAGCTGGATTCTGCCAGGGAATCCTTACTGGTATGCAGTTTGCATTTCCAATGATAGCAATTGAGCTTGTATCAGAACTGGCAATGGGGATTCTGATGCGTATCATTCCCCAGATCAATGTTTTTACGGTAAATTTCCAGGTAAAGATCATAATGGGGCTTTTGATGATGCTGCTGCTGTTTTCGCCAATGGCAGATTATATAAATACCATCTTTACATATATGTATCAGATGATGTGGAAGCTTTTAAGCAATATGAAACCAGTCTGAAGGGAGTGTAACAGAAGATGGGACAGAGTGGTCAGGAGAAAACAGAACAGCCTACCGCCAAAAAGAGGCAGGATGCCAGAAAAGAAGGAAATATCTTCCAAAGCAGGGATGTAGCTACCGTATTGATCCTGGCAGGCATATTTTTCGGGATCCGCATATGGCTTCCTTTTATATACGGACAGCTGAAAACTTATATGACCTGGGTCATAGATGGAGCAGCCCGGTCCTCAGAAGATATGCTTTCAGCCAGCCTTGTTTTTGTTACACTGTCTGTGTTTTTAAAATGTGCGCTTCCTCTGTTGCTTTTAGCCCTTTTACTTGGAATTGTGGCGCATGGAGTACAGACACGTTTTAATGTATCTTTTAAATCCATACGGCCAAAATGGAACAGGCTTAATCCTCTTTCAGGTATAAAACGTCTGTTTTCCATGAAAAATGCAGTAGAGTTGGTGAAAAACTCCATCAAGATAACACTGCTGCTGGTATTGCTTTACAACATACTGAAACGGGATCTGCAGCCCATGGCATCAATGATCGATATGAATCCTGCAGCATCTGCGGCTTATATGATGAAAATGCTCTTTGATCTGCTGATACGTGTATGTATTGCCTTTACGGTCATTGCCTTTGGCGATTATCTGTATCAGCGCTGGGAATATGAAAAAGAGCTTCGCATGACAAAGCAGGAAGTAAAAGATGAGTATAAACAGACAGAAGGTAATCCTGAGATTAAAAACAGGATCAAAAGCCTGCAGCGTCAGATGGCATCCAGCCGGATGATGCAGAAGGTTCCCCAGGCAGATGTGATCATACGAAATCCTACCCATGTGGCCATTGCTTTAAAATATGATCCTGATCATGACAATGCTCCGGTAGTACTTGCCAAGGGATTAGATGAACTGGCGTTAAGAATCGTAAAGGTGGGGGAGGAAAACAATGTTTATACCATTGAAAATAAACCACTTGCACGGGCTATGTACAATTCCTGTGAACTGGACAGGCCGATCCCCTCAGAATTTTATACAGCAGTAGCGGAAATCCTGGTATATCTGTATAAACAGGACAACGGGAAAAATAAAGATAAAAAATAATAGTTGGAGATTAATGGACGAATGAAACGGTTATTGAGTTACTCAGTGGTTATGTTTGTGATCACGATCATATTGCTTTTGATCATTCCCCTTCCGGCGGGACTGGTGGATGTGGCGATCATATTGAATATGTCCCTTTCCATGATGATCCTGGTAATAACCATGACCATTCGGGAGCCATTGGAATTCTCCATATTCCCCTCTCTTTTGCTTATTACCACGCTGTTCCGTCTGGGTATCAATGTTTCAACCACGAGAAATATCCTTTCTCAGGGAGGTTCATCAGGCCGTGTCATTGCTGCCTTTGGTGATTTCGTTTTAAGAGGAAACGTAGTAGTAGGTCTGATCATCTTCCTGATCATCGTGTTGATGCAGTTTATTGTTATCACAAAAGGTGCAGAACGAGTGGCAGAGGTGGCAGCCAGATTTAATCTGGATGCCATGCCGGGAAAACAGATGGCTATTGATGCAGACCTTAGTTCTGGCCTGATCAATGAAACACAGGCAAAGGAACGGCGTGCCAAGGTTCAGAGAGAAGCAGATTTTTATGGTGCAATGGATGGTGCGACTAAGATTGTAAAGGGCGATGCAGTTATGTCACTTATCACAACTGCCATTAATCTGATCGGCGGCAGTATCATCGGTATTGTACAGTCCGGCAGCAGCATCTCAGCGGTACTGAGTACCTATTCCATTGCGACAGTAGGTGATGGTCTGGTATCCCAGATACCAGCTCTTCTTATTTCTACTGCAACAGGAATGATCGTTACAAGAGCTGTTTCAGAAGGCAGCTTAAATGAAGATGTATCAAAGCAGTTTCTGGCCCAGCCTCATGCTATGATCGTTAGTGGTGCAGCAGTGGCGGTTATGGCTGTGATACCTGGAATGCCGGCAGTAAGGACTCTGGTTGTGGCTGCATGTCTTATGGGAAGCGGATTTTATCTTTCCGGAAAGATAAAAAAAGAGCCACAGGCATTGGCAGAAATGGCAATGGCTCCTTCTACCCAGCTTCAGGATTCCCCACAGGCTCAGGCAGCTGCTGCAAAAGAGGAAGTAAGTGAGGAAGAATATTTTAAAGATGTAAATAATGTATACAGCCTTCTTACACTGGAGCCAGTGGAGATCGAGTTTGGTTATAGTCTAATCCCTCTGGCAGATGAGTCAGTAGGCGGAAGGCTGATCAGCAGGATCGTTATATTCCGCCGCCAATATGCCCAGGATATGGGATTTGTGATCCCATCCATCCGGCTCCGGGACAGTTCTTCCCTGGGACCAAGTCAGTATAGTATCCGCATAAAAGGAGAAGAAATTGCAGGAGGAGAGATCCTGATTGATTATTTCCTTGCTCTGGAACCAGAGAAGGTGGAAGAAGAAATTGAAGGTATTGAGGCCATTGAACCGGCATACGGTATACCCAGCAGGTGGATCAAGCCTGAAAACAGAGATCGAGCTGAATTATATGGTTATACGGTCATTGATCCTCTGTCTGTATTGCTCATGCATCTTTCAGAAGTCATCCGGCAGCATTCATACGAACTGCTTACAAGACAGGAAGTGGTAAGGCTTACGGAAAATCTCAAAAAAACAGCTCCTGAACTGGTGGAAGAGGCAATACCACAGATGATCAGCTACAGTTATTTCCAGAGAGTTCTTACAAACCTTCTAAAAGAAGGAATCCCGATCCGCGACCTGGAGACCATTGTAGAGAATCTGATGCAGACAGCTTCAGAAACAGGTCTTCCTCCAAGAGAGCTGGACCAGACAGTAGAAAAGATCAGGACAGCTCTTAAACGTACCATTACCCGCATGTACTGTACAGATGGATGCATGAAAGTCATCACACTGGATGCCCAGCTGGAACGGGAAATGGTCGCATCCTTGTCAAAAGGGGAAAATGGCTTATATCTGGCATTAAACCCGGAAATGCTCCAGCATGTCATCCGGCAGCTGGCAGAGCAGATAAAAAAGTTCAGTGGTTTATCACAGAACCCGGTGATTCTGACTTCACAGGTTATGAGGATTCATTTTTACCATCTGGTAGAACCCTTTTATCCTAATATCAGGGTGCTTTCATTTAATGAGATCGCAAATAATGTGCAGATCCAGTCAATTGGAAATATAAGTACAATGAAAAAAGGATCATAAGTGTACGGTCAAATGATATAAACAGCAGATAACAGGAGTGAAAAAGTTATGGTAGAAAATCAAGAAAAAGCAGAAAAGGAGTTATTTGCGCTTTATAAAGAAACGAAAGATCTAGAAATAAAGAAAGAGATCACCATGAGGTATCTGTACATAGCAAGAACCATGGCAACGAAACTATATGATCTTTATTCTACCACCATGCAGATGGAAGATGCAGTGAACGAAGGTGTGGTGGCAATCATAAAAGGGATCGATATGTATGATTCGGATAAGAATATTAAGTTTTCCACATACATCACAACGCGGGTAAGAGGAGCAATGCTGGATTATGTAAGGAAACAGGAGTGGATGCCCCGGGGATTTTACAAGCAGTTGGGTATTATAGAATCTGCATGCGAGGACATGAAGCTGGAATTAGGAAGAACACCAACAGTTGATGAGCTGGCAAAGCATCTTGGAATAGAAAAAAAAGCGCTGCCAGAGAATCATTTCTATGAAAAACAGGGGAAATATCCAGTCTCTTGATCTTCTGCTGGAAAACCCATAATACAATTAAGGGAGTCCAGATCATAAACAATGTAAACAATGAAACCCAGACACAGCCTGAGGATGCATGCTTGTGGGAAGAGGATATGCGGGTGCTTGCAGAAGGCATAGCCCAGTTAAATGAGAAAGAGCAGAAAACATTGGCACTACATTATATGGAGGGACTGAAAATGGAACAGGTAGGCCGGGTCATAGGTGTCAGCCAGCCCAGAGCATCCCAGATCCACACGATCGCCTTGCGTAAGCTGCGCCAGTTTATAGAAAAGAAAAACGGAAAGGGGATAAAGTCAGATGTATCAGGGATTTTATAATCTGGCGTCAGGCAATGCTGACCCAGAGCAGGAACTTAAATACCATCAGCAATAATATGGTGAATATCCAGACTCCTGGATATAAAAATGAAACAATGGTAAGCAGTACTTTCAAGGAAGAAATGCTTTATCGTACAGGACAGTATAGCAAAGAAAATCCAACCCAGCTGGCAACTGTTTCAAAAATAAAGACAGCAAAGCAGGTTTATACCAATTATAACCAGGGCGGTCTGGAACAGACAGATGGGATCTATGACTTTGCCTTAAATGGAAATGGCTTTTTCTGCATCCAGACATCACAGGGCATCCGGTATACAAGGAATGGTTCATTTTCAGTAGATAAAGATGGATATCTGGTTTTAAACCAGGCAGGAAGAGTCTTAAACAAAGAAGGACAGCCTGTCCAGATCAAAAATGAGAACTTTACAGTTGATTCCAAAGGACACATTACTGCTGCTATTACAAATCAGTCTGATGGTGAAGAAAGCGGCAGCCAGGAAGTTACCATAGAGGATTATGGAACTTTGAAAGTAGTGGATTTTCCAGATCAGGGGCAGCTTCATGCAGAGGATAATGGACTTTTCTCTACTGCACAGGCAGAAACAACGCCTGCAGATACAACCGTTCAATGGAAAATGCTGGAAAAATCCAATGTAGACATGGTGGAGCAGATGACAGCTATGATGTCATCCCAGAGAGCGCTTCAAAGCGCAGCCCAGTCACTGAGAATGTATGATCAAATCATGAGTAAGTCTGTGTCAGATGTCGGTAAGCTGTAAGGAGGATAAAGAAATGAATATGTCATTTTATACAGGAGCAGCAGGAGCCGGACAGTTTACAAAAAAACTGTCAGTTGTATCCAATAACCTGGCCAATATCAACAATACAGGCTTTAAACCTAAAACAGCGGCTTTTTCTGAACTGATCCACTATAATCTTAATGATTCTGAAAATGCCCAGACAGAGCTGCAGACAGGTTCAGGAGCCAGATTGGAGCGTACCTGGACGGATTTTAGTACAGCCGGTGCTACTCAGACCGGAAAAGAATATGATTATGCAATTATGGAGCCTAATGCATTTTTTTATGATACAGGATCCTACATCAGGTGAAATCACCTATACAAGAAACGGTCATTTTCACAGGGGAGAACGTGAAGATGGATTTTATCTTACAACAGAAGATGGCAAGCTGGTGCTGGACCAGAACCAGCAGCCTCTTAAACTGGAGGTAACAGATGTAGAGAAGCTGCAGGAGGAATCAGAGTCAGAAGACAATGACTACGATACTGATGATACAGATGACACAGAGAATGATACTGACCTTCCTAAGGTAAGTGTATACACATTTTCAAATCCAAGCCGTCTGTTAAGCGTAGGAGATAATGAATACAAAACACAGGATGGAATGGAAGCGTCCCTAAAATCAGATGCAGCCCTGCAAAAAGGTGCACTGGAGAATTCAGGCACAGATATGGCAAAAGAAATGGTTCATGTGATCGAATGTCAGAGAGCCTTTTCTTATGCTGTAAAAATGATCACTACATCAGATGATATAGAAGGAACGATCAATTCACTGAGAGGATAAGGTAAAAAAATGGAAATAAAGCGATATGAAGATATGGACCTGCAGGCACTGGATGTAATGCGGGAGATCGGCAGTATCGGTACCAGTCATGCAGCAACTGCTCTTTCAAAGCTCCTTCAGAAAGAAGTCCGGATCTCGATCCCATCTGTGAATATCCTGGGATACAATGATGCCATGAACCGGATCGGTGATGCGGAGGAGCTTGTTGCAGCAGCTCTTGTAAAAATGTCAGGTGATATTGAGGGGTTGATGCTGTTCCTTTTCGACCTGGATTTTGCAAATGAGGTATTGGAAAAACTGCTTGGAAGCCGTTATAAGTCCTTTCTGGATATGGACGAAATGGCCAGATCAGCACTGGTAGAAGTAGGAAACATCATTATCTGTTCTTATATAAATGCTTTTTCACAACTTGTAAATGTAGAGGTGGAACTGTCTGTTCCAAGTGCTACCATCAACATGCTGGGTGGGATCTTAATGGTACCTATTGCTGAGTATGGATATGAAACAGATAAACTGATGTATTGCAATGCAGATTTTGTGATCGGCGGAAAAGCACTTTCTGACTGGCTGCTCAATGCTGCCGGATATTCGTTCTCTAAACGATATTTTAGAGAGGTTGGGAGTTTCATAATGATCGGAGGCACAGAATTAAAAGTAGGAATCGGTGATATGAAGTTTTCACGAGGGGAAGGAAGGATCATAACCTATGCTTTGGGTTCCTGTATCGGGATAACCTTTTATGATCCGGTTACCCGTCTGGGAGCACTTCTGCACATCATGCTTCCGGCACAGTTTGAAGGAAAGGATTCCAATCCATTTAAATTTGCAGACAGCGGCATCAGGGAAACCCTCAGAAAGCTGAAAATATTCGGTATGGTAAAAAGCCGGATGGTAGTTAAGATCGCAGGGGGAGCCAAGATGTTTGAGATCAGCGGAAACAGCAGCTTTGGAAATATCGGGCAGAGAAATGCAGAAAGTGTAAAAAAAGTCATGGCCCAGGAAGGAATCTGTATCGCAGCAGAGGATACAGGAGGAAATTATGCCCGTACCATGCTTTTAGATCTTGCAACAGGCGATGTGATCGTGCGTACAGTGGGACGACCGGGAACGCCATCTATAGCCAGGGCGTTTCATTTGTGGTGGTGTCACCATCTGTGACATGCCTGTTTACAGAAAAAAGGAGAGAAGATCATGGTCAAAAATGAAAAAGAAGGGATTCTTTTAGAATCAGGAACAAACGAGATCGAAGTAATGAAATTCACAGTTATGGGCGAATTTTATGGCATTAATGTAGCAAAAGTCCAAGAGATCATCATGAGTGAAAAGGTAAAACCGATGCCTCATGCAAACCCGGCAGTAGAAGGTATCTTTAAACCAAGGGATGAGCTGATCACAGTGATCAACCTGGCAAAATATCTTACAGGAAATGATCGGGAAAATGGGCCAAGAGATTTGTTTATTGTAACAAATTTTAATAAAATGACCGTTGCTTTCCGGGTAGACAGCATCGAAGGTATCAGTAGGATCTCATGGAAAGACATACAGAAGCCAGATAAGACCATTGCAAATGGAGATGACAGTGTTGCTACCGGTATTGCCCAGTGCGGAAAAGAGCTGGTGATCATCCTGGATTTTGAAAAGATCGTGGCAGAGATCGCACCGGAAACAACCATACAGGTGACAGATGTAGATAAGATGGGAGACCGTCCTATCTGCAACAGTCCTATTGTGATCGCGGAAGATTCCATTCTTTTAAGTAAAATGATCGATGATTCCCTGGAAAGAGCCGGATTTACCAATATAAAGAATTTTTCCAATGGTCAGGAGGCATGGGATTATCTTTCACAAATACATAATGATTCTGATCTGTATGATAAGGTCAATCTGGTCATTACAGATATCGAAATGCCGGAAATGGATGGCCACAGGCTTACAAAGCTGATCAAGGATGACGAACATTTAAAGAAAATCCCGGTTATCATCTTCTCGTCCCTGATCAATGAGCAGATGAGGCAGAAGGGGAAAGAATTAGGTGCAGACGAACAGCTTTCCAAGCCGGAGATCGGGCATCTGATCACAGTAATGGATGAATTGCTTGCCCGTTTTAAAAAACAGCACAGTCAGCAGTAAGGAGGACTCTAAGGATGGAAAAATATGTATTAACACAAGATCTTGTAACAGGAAATGAACTGATCGACAGTGAGCACAGGAAGATTTTTGACGAAGTCAATACCCTTCTGGATGCATGCTCAAAGGGAAAGGGAAGAGAAAATCTTTCAAGTCTGGGAGAATTTCTTGTTGAATATGTAACGAAACACTTTTCAGATGAGGAGGATCTCCAGAAGCAGTCAAAATATCCGGAATATACAGAACATCATAAATTTCATGAATGGTATAAACAGAAACTGGGTGATGCCATTATAAAGCTGGAGCAGGAAGGCCCGACGATCAATTCCCTTGGCGAGATCAACTATATGGTAAGCGTGCTGGTTAAGCATATCCGGGAAACAGACCGCAAGCTGGCCCAGTGGATCCAGAATGGAGCCAAAAATGAAGTTACAGCTTCTAAAGTGGCAACAGGATCAGCTGTATCAGGGAAAACTTCCTATATGGATACCGTTACAAAAGATGAAAGTACAGAAAATCTGGATATCCGTCAGATCCTGGATATGAAAGAGCTTCAGAGGATCCAGGATTTGTTTTTAACGGCTACAGGCATGACAGCAGCAGTAGTGGATATGAAGGGAAAATATATTATAAGAGGAAGCTCCTTTACCAGTTTTTACAGCCGTTATACCAGTGGAAAAACACAATGAACTGCGTGAGTTTACCCAGGATCTTACAGTAGGAGGATTCCGTGCAGGTACAGTGATCGGAGGTATCGTCCTTGGAGATTACCCGGGTGATTCAGCCCCGAGCCAGGAAGTAGTAAGTGCCAGTGGACAGCTTTTAGCTGAGATGCTGAATCTGTGGGCTAATGCCCTTTATTACCGGAAGAGCAATGCAGACAGCGTAGAAGCATTTGCAAAAGAGGAAAAGAAAGTACGGGATGCAGTAGGACAGATCAAATATAAGGCAAAAGGACTGGAGCAGACAGCCACAATGGAAAAAATGCTTTCCCTGAATGCAGCCATTGAAGCAGGACGCGCAGGAAAAGCAGGTGTAGGCTTCGGGGTCGTGGCAGATGAGATCGGCCGTATGGCAAATGAGTCAGCAGCTGTATATCAGGAAATCCAGGAGCTGGTAAAACAGGTAGAGGAATCCATGGAACGCCTTGGCGAATAATACAGTGTATTTTTCTGATATCATGGTGTCAGAAAAACGGCTGGCACCTGTGTCATTGTATGCAGAAAAGAGGATAAAAGGAGATACATAAATGGTCATTACGGTTTCAAATCAAAAAGGCGGTGTGGGAAAGACCACAACATCAGCAGCGCTGGCGGCAGGATTTTCAATGGCAGGTAAAAAAGTTCTGTGTATAGACCTGGATCCACAGGGAAATCTTGGATTCTGCCTTGGTCTGGATACCGAAGGAGGATCTACCATACTGGATGTATTAAAAGGGAGATATATCCATACAAAAGGCTATCAGCCGCACAGAAAGGGATCGATATCCTTCCTTCTGATATTACATTAAGCAGCAGTGGTCTGGAGTATAATCCGGGAGAAGAAAAAGAATCTATTTTAAAAAATGTTTTAAAGCCGGTAATGGATTTTTATGACTATATTGTGATCGATACACCCCCTGCCTTAAATCTTCTCACAGTTAACGCATATGCAGTTTCTGATTATCTTATTATACCAATGGCATCGGATATCCTCAGTCTGGTTGGTCTGTCACAGTTAAAGGAAACAGTAGAATCTGTCCGCATACAGATCAATCCCGGCCTTAAGATCATGGGTATCCTGCTAAACCGCTTTAATTCAAGAACATGTCTTTGCAGGGATGTATTGGAAATGGCCGGGCAGCTGGCCGCGCAGCTGGAAACCCGGGTATTTGACACAAAAATAAGGTCCGGAGTGGCTATTGCAGAAGCACCGGCCCATGGAGAAAGTATTTTTGAGTACAGTCCGAGAGCATCAGCTGTAAAGGACTATGGAAAGTTTTTAGATGAGGTAGAAAAGATCATAGGTTTCAGGGAGAAATAATATGGCAAAAAAAACAAATAAAACCTCACATGTGCTGAACCTCATCACAGGTTCACAGCCGCCAGTTGCGTCTTCTGGCGAAACACAGCCGTCTTCTTCAGCTTCCGGTGAAACACAGCAGGAAGGATCAGCTGCTGAAGAACCGGTAAGAGTGCCTTCCGCTAATGTGACTGTAGTTGATCCAAGAGAAGAAGGAAAGCTGTCAGAAGAGATCCAGAAGAATCTGATCCGTGAGCTGGAAAAAGAACAGGAAGAAAAACATGCAGAAGAGCAGGCAGAACAGTCCCGGGAGCAGGAAGAACAGCCAGAACAGCCCCAGGAGCAGACAAAACAAACGCAGGAACAGCCAGAGCAGCCCGAAGAGCAGCCCCAAATAAAGGTCGGGACACCTGTACAGGAAAAAACTAAAGAGCCGGGATCTCAGGAAGAGCCGGGATCTCAGGAAGAGCAGAAGCAGGAAGATGGTCCAGGTTACCGGGTCGTAAACATTATGGAGGAGATCCTTACTCCGGAACTGATCCTTGACGCCTTAAAAAGCAATGGCACCTGTACCTGCAGCCGCTGTCAGGCAGATGTAAAAGCGCTGATGCTTACCAGGCTGCCTCCAAAATATATTGTAGCAGATAATACGGCAGTTCCGATGCTGTTAACTTATTACCACAATAAATTCCGTGTGGCTGTTATAAGCCAGTCCATAAGAGCCTGTATGGATGTAAAAGAACGTCCACGCCATATCTTATAAATTTTCATGCTGCGCCGAAATATTTATATAGAATCTATAGGATCACAGGGATAAAGTATACAGAAGCGGCGCATTTTATGTACTCCGCGACATCACATGACTGAAAGGAGCAGCAGATATGTCAAGTGTATCAAGTACAAGCAGCAGTCTTGGAAATACAGCTTTAAGAGGATTTGGTGGTTTAGCTTCCGGTATTGACAGGGATGCACTGATCGAACAGATGACAGCAAGAACAACATCCAAGATCACAGCCAAGAAGCAGGCTATGACTAAACTGGAATGGAAGCGGGATGCATATCGTTCTATCAGCAATAAGATCATAGATCTTCAGGACAATTACCTTAGCTATTCAGCAACAAAGAGCTTAAAAAACAGTGATTTCTTTGCAAAAAACCAGGTCAGTGCACAGGGAGATCCTGCCTATACAAAATATATATCAGCGACAGGAAATGCAGACACTGCATCCAGGGTATCAGTTCTGGGGGTAAACCAATTAGCAACATCTGCCACATTGATCTCCGGCGAAAAAGGAGCTTCACCTATTACCTTAGGCGGCATCAGCGCGTCTGATTTTAAAAATAAAGAAGTAAAGACCTCCAATCTTTCCGGAACGAAGCTGACATTTGGAACCTACAGTATTACAGATAAGAAATTCACAGAGGAGGCAACCTTTACGTTCCCCACCAGTTATGAAAAAAAGCTGGACGGTGGAAAAACAGAGACAGTCACCATTGATTATACAGCTAGTTCTAAAGATATAGTAAACCAGCTGAATGAAGCCCTTGATTCCCAAGGATTTCTCGGAAAAGATGGAAAGAGCGGTATTAAATTTGAACTGAGTGGTGCTCAGATCCAGATCAGTCAGACACCAAATATTACCGATAAAGGAAAAAGCTGTGTGATCAGGGGAACATCATCTGCTTTAAAGAGTCTTGGCTTTAATTCCGACAAAAAAATGAATCAGGATGATATAGATAACGGCATTTCACTTAAGGAATTTAACGACCATACATCTTCATTCGAGGCTGCAGCTATAACAAAGCAGTCCCTTTCCAGCTATCTTAAGGGAAAATCAATTTCTGTTTCTTATGGCGGACAGACAAAGAATATTGAACTGATCGGCGATAAGGAAGAGATAAAAGAATTTTCAGATTTTAAGACTAGCTTACAGACAAAACTGAATAAAGCCTTCGGTTCAGGAAAGGTTACTGTAGGTGAGGATGATGAACACAGACTGACGTTTACTATTCCAAAAGACAACACTGCAACAGACAGCACTGCAAAAGACAACAAACAGACATTACAGATATCCGCAGACTCAAAGGAACTTCAGAATGCCCTGGGTATCACATCTACCCAGTCAAACAAGATCAGTACAGGAAGCAGCCTGTGGGAGAACAGGGGCAAGCTGGGACTGGAAAAGTACAAGACAAAAGAAGACTTAAACAATGCATTAGAGAACTTTACAGTCAATGGTACAAAAATAGAAGGCATTACTGCTGATACTACAGTTAGCGAACTGCTTACTGCGATCAATAATAATAAAGATGCAGGAGTAACTGCCACCTATCTGGGCAGGGAAAATAAATTTGTTCTTTCTTCCAATGAAAAAGGTGAGGGCCGTGAGATCAGCCTTGGTGCGGAAGATGATGCAGCAAATCTCATTTTCGGCGGGGTAAGCCAAGATGGCACAGACGGTGAGATGAGTATTCTCTATAATGGTGTAAAGACCACCATTACCAGCAGCAGCAATACCTTCTCCATTGACGGTCTGGATATTAGAGCCACTAATACATTTAATACAGGCTCTGCCACTGCTGAAGGAGGCGTCAGCTTTACTGCTTCAGCAGATACAGAAAAGGTGACAGAGACTGTAAAGAAATTCATTGAAGCTTATAATGCCATGATCGATGAGGTCCGCACCCAGGCAACAACCAAGCCGGACAGTAATTATAAGCCTCTGACAGATGACCAGAAAAATGAAATGAATGAAACCTCCATTAAAAACTGGGAGGATAAGGCAAAAGAGGGTATTCTGTACAACAGCAGCGCTTTAAAAGATCTGGACAATGCTACCCAGGGTATTTTCTCTTCAATGATGATAAACGGTGTTTCTTATGACGATCTTGAAAAGATCGGAATTTCCTTCTCAGATGATTACACAGCAGGTGGAAAGATCGTATTTGATGAAGAAAAGTTTAAAACTGCCATGGACAGTGATCCGGAAAAGGTATCAGACCTGTTCACAGGCACGCATGGTATTGTAAACACCATAGACAGTACTCTTTCTACTTATGCCACCAGATATGCAAGCAGGAATGGAAATTCCTATGGTGTGCATTATTGAAGAGGC
>ENA-OQHL01000632-OQHL01000632.1-human-gut-metagenome-genome-assembly--contig:-NODE-632-length-22909-cov-4.508077_pt1 | contig 22909 bp, 21 predicted proteins | sample MGYA00242565_ERZ504723 | MGnify/ENA primary metagenome ERZ504723 (study PRJEB26092, sample SAMD00036211) | human gut metagenome | host: Homo sapiens | study: EMG produced TPA metagenomics assembly of... | reverse complement strand
TATATGTCAATATCACGTATAATTCCATCAATATCATCGTTACTAAGTTCATTAGTCCATTCACATAATTCATTGATAGTTATTATTTCCTCAATAGCAATTTTTATAACGTTGTTCTATAACAAGCATACCGTTTGCACGGGTATTAATATAGTCGTTAAGTTCTTTTGCTACAATGGCTTTTGGAGAATTTGTTTTAATGACAAATGTAATAGGAAAGTGCATAACTTTGTCTATATCAAGTAGGTATTTATCATAATTATTAACTTCTGTTACTTGGAAAAAACGTCCTATTGGGCGCATTACAAAGTCAATACCCCCATCATTAGCATTAGTTCGTCCAGTTTTAAAAAGCTGAAGCTCTTCTTCGTTTATACTATTGCGCGTATATCCCCAGTATACTTTTATATTTTTATAGTGATTTTTTAGAATTGCATAGCTGATTATTTCGAAAATTCTTGCCTCGGCATCTTCTGATAACATTGTACGAAATTTTTTCTAGTTTTTTATTATAGTCTGCAATTCCTTGAAGTTCGTCTAAAATCATAAGTAATGAATTGTCTTTAGCAATTAATAATTTAATGTATTTTTCTATTATATGACAGCAAGTTTTGCTAATATCTATATTATATACATATAGATAATCAATGTGAATTAGATACTTTCCATTATTAATAATTATTAAATCATTAGTAATTGTTGAAAATTTATTTCGGAATTCACCATTTACTCTTGAATTAAGCGCATGGTTTTGAAGCTTATTTCCACCATATAATTTACGATAATAGTTAAATAGCAACATATAATCATAACCATCAAACTTACGGTATTTTTCAGGACTATTATAAAAATCTTTTTGATAATAATGTAATATTGAATATATAGCATATATATTTGCTAAACTTCTTCGTGTCTTACTGTTGCCGTGAACAGCTTTCATTTTTTTATCAAGATATTGTAATAGTAAACTATTGTCATAAATATTTTGGTAATTGCTTGGAAAATCGTTCTTTAATATATCTTTAATAAAAGTTTCTGTTATTTTCAATTCTTTTACTCCCTTCTATATTTAGATTTTGCAGTTGTTTTTCGTGCTTTTTCTTTTATAAGTGGTTGTCCGTTATATTCAGTTGCAATACCTGTACGACGAATACCTATTTTATAATATTCATCATTCATATCAATACCAATACCGATACGTCCAAGTTTTACAGCTACGGCGGAAGTTGTAAATGAACCTGCGAATGGGTCAAGAACTACATCACCAACATTTGAAGAAGCTTTTATAATTCGTTCAAGTAAAGCTTCTGGTTTCTGAGTTGGGTGGTTTTCATATTCTTCCATTTTAAAACGGACACGATTAAAATCCCATACATTACCAGGTACTTTTTGTGTATTATATGGCTGCGGTGGATTTTTACGATAGTCTATAAGTTTTCGTTTTGCTCCAGTTTTTGCCTCTACAAGAATATCGTTATAGTTAAATGTATAATTAGCTTTAGCCTTTTTGTTAATCATTAAAATTGGCTCGTATAAAGAACCGTATATTTTTTTGGATTGAACAGAGGAACTGTCGTAAGCCCATATAATACGACTTAATACATTATAATTTTCATTAGCGTATATATCTAGATAAGGCATATGTTGTGTTGCGGTCATAAAATACATAGTTCCTGTATCACTTAGGGTACGCATACATTCATCTATCCATTTTTTGCACCATTCAATATATAGATTAACATCGCTCCATTTATCTTTATTATTCCCAAAATCCTTTCCAATGTTATAAGGTGCATCTGCAAAAATAAGATTGATAGAATTACTTTTTATATGTTTTAGTATTTCAAGACTGTCGCCTAGAATTGCCATTGAATTGTTGTTATGAATTTCTTCGCCATTTATTTCATCAATAAAAAGACTATTAAAATCAAATGATAACTGATTATCGTTGACAGTGGATATAATATTTTCAGAGAATTCTGTTGTACTTGGTGAGTATAATTCATCCAGTGTCATTTGGTAGTTAAGCTGTGTCATTTTGTTATCCTACTTTCATTTATTTGTTAATAAATTAAATAATAATTTATTATATCATATGCCCTGCGTTGCTTTTCCACGAATCCGAAGTTTCAAAGAAACTTCTAAGTGACTACAAAGTAGTCATATTATATCATATTTTTGTGCAGCTTTTCAGCACATATAAAGTTCCGTAAGGAACTTTTAAAATGAGCACTCTTGTGCTCATTATATCATATTTATAAGCATATTTCTTCAAGCAATTTCGCAGTAATAGCGACATCGTCCATAGATATTCCAGAGTAGTTGACAATTGCTATATGCGAATAATTATCAGGTGAATAGCTGTTGCCAGTTATATAGTCAGAAAGAAATGATATGAGGAGTCCTTTCTTGCTGGCTTTTTGCTTTAACTGTTCATCAGTTAATTCTGTGTCGTATTTTAGGAGAAAATGCAGTCCCGAATTTTCCTCGTATATATTAATACGGTCTTTGATACTGCTTTTCATAAGCAGACCTATAAGATTATCCCTTATGTCACGGTAGTGATTGCGCATACGGTTAATGTGTTTATCAAGAAAGCCGTCTTCAATAAAATGTGCCAGAGTATATTGTTCAAAGTTAGATACTGTACAGGCATAGAAGCCAAGCTGCTGTTTGAAGCGTTCAAGGAGTGGCACAGGAAGAACCATGTAACTGATTCTTATAGTTGAAGCAAGACTTTTAGTAAATGTATTAAAATATATTACCTTGTCTGTGGCATCTATTGAAAAGAGTGATGGTATTGGCTTTCCCTGGAGTCGGAATTCACTGTCGTAGTCGTCCTCTATTATATATCTGCCGGGTGAGTTGTTAGCCCATTGTAACAGACCATATCTTCTGCTTATAGATGTAACTATACCAGTAGGAAAATGGTGTGACGGAGATATCTGTATTATCTGGGAATTCGCAAGTCCAATGCTGTCAGGTATTACACCTTCATCATCCATATCAAGTGCGTTGACCTTGACACCTAATGAGCGGTATATATTTACGATTTTTCTGGAACTTGGATTTTCAAGTCCGTAGGCAAGGTCACGTCCAAGAAGCTGAACGATAAGCCCATATAAATATTCAGTTCCAGCACCAATAATAATCTGCTCAGGATTTACTGTAATTCCCCTGAATTCATATAAATGATGTGCAATTGCACATCGCAGTTTCATAACGCCGCCGGTAGGTGGAACATTGAGTGCATCATCGCCCTCATATGTAAGTACCTGACGCATAAGCTTTGCCCATATTGAAAATGGAAAATTATCTTTAGGGGTGTGGCTGTATACAAGGTTGACAGCAACATTTTCCAGGGAAGCACCCGCATTATTATTCACATTATAAGGCTGGTTACTGCTTGAAATATTATTTAATGCGGTATTCTTGAAAGAATGATTATCTATTGTATTGTAATTATTATTAATCTCCGATACATAAAATCCCTTTTTAGGAAGTGAATATATGTAACCCTCTGCAAGAAGCTGTCCGTAAGCATTTTCAACAGTTACGACGCTTATTCCGTGATTTTTGGCAAAATCTCTCTTGGAAGGAAGCTTTGTATCGGGTGTTAATTTGCCGGATATAATATCATCTTTAATACAGGTGTACAGATATTCGTAAAGGCTTTTTTTGTTTCTATTATCAAAAGAATATGTAAGCATATATTTATCCTCGTTAAATAAGGCAGGTTTATGATTACTGACTTTATAATTAATCAAATGATTATTAAGAATAATAATATCAGATGAAATATAATAAATCAATGGACATAAGATATGATATATAATAAAATTACTGTGTATACAAATATTTATAATATGTATGGAGGCTTAGTTATGAGTGATTATATTATTTCGTGTTGTTCTACAGCAGATTTAACAGAGGAACATTTTAATAAGAGAGATATACATTACATATGCTTCCATTATGAGCTGGACGGAGCAGCTTATATGGATGATTTAGGGAAGACAATGAACTTGGATGATTTCTATAAGGCTATGTCAGAAGGTGCTGATACTAAGACATCACAGATAAATGCGGATGAATATGAGGCATATTTTGAAGAATTCTTAAAAGAAGGAAAAGATATACTTCATCTTACACTTTCATCAGGCATATCCGGAACAATTAATTCTGCTAATATAGCGGCGGAAACACTTAAAGAGAAATATCCAGACAGAAAGATATATGTAATTGATTCACTTGCGGCTTCATCCGGATACGGGCTGCTTATGGATAAGGTAGCTGATTTAAAAGATGAAGGTATGGGTATAGATGAGTTAAAGGACTGGGTTATTGAGAACAGATTAAAGGTTAATCACTGGTTCTTTACGACAGATCTTACATTTTTTATAAAAGGAGGAAGAGTGTCAAAGGTGTCAGGTTTTGTGGGTAATCTTCTTAATATATGTCCACTGCTCAATGTTAATTTTAAGGGAAAGCTTATACCTAGAGAAAAAATCCGTACTAAGAAGAAGGTTATTGCAGCAACTGTTGATAAGATGATTGATAATGCTGAAAATGGACTTGATTATGATGGAAAATGCTACATATCAATGTCAGCGTGCAGAAAAGATGCAGAAGCTGTTGCAAAGATTATAGAGGAGAAATTCCCTAAGCTTAACGGCAGGGTGGAGATTAATAATATAGGTACAACAATAGGCAGCCACACAGGACCTGGAACAGTTGCATTATTCTTCTGGGGCAATAAGAGAGTAGATTAATATTGTGGCTGCATATATGGTTATTTATAGCAATAACAGCACAATATAATTAAGCAAAATAAGAAAAGATAATAGTATAAGAAAATAAAATATCAAAAGAGAATTAACAATCAGGAGAGAATTAAAATGAATAAATTCGGATTTGGAGCGATGAGGCTTCCGTTAATCAATCCAGATGATAAACAATCAATTGATATGGATGAGTTAAAGCGTATGGTTGATATATATATGGAAGCAGGATTTACATATTTTGATACTGCATTTCCGTATCACGACCAGATGTCAGAAACAGCGTTAAAGGAAGCTTTGGTTGACAGATATGACAGGGACAAGTATGTATTTGCCGATAAAATGCCTACAGTGCTTATAAAATCAGGTGAGGAGTATCCGTTATATTTTAATAAACAGCTTGAAAAGACAGGCGTTGGATACTTTGATTACTACCTTATGCACAATATGGGCAGGGACAGATATTATAATACAGACAAGTGGGGTGGTTTTGAATTCGCTAAGAAGATGAAAGCCGAAGGTAAGATTAAGAATTTCGGCTTCTCATTTCACGATGATGCACAGTTCCTTGATATGATATTAACTAATCACCCGGAAGTTGATTTCGTTCAGCTTCAGATTAATTATCTTGATTGGGAAAATGATATTATCCAGTCAAGGTTATGCTATGAAACAGCAAGAAGGCATAATAAGCCAATAGCTGTAATGGAGCCTGTTAAGGGCGGGACACTGGCGAACCTTCCAAAGGAAGCAGAGAATATTTTAAGGGAATATAACAAGGAAGCCTCACCAGCTTCGTATGCTTTAAGGTTTGCAGCTAATCTTGATGGTGTGTTTATGGTGCTTAGTGGAATGAGCAATTGTGAGCAGGTGCTTGACAATACTAAGATTATGGCAAGTCCACAGCCACTTAACGATAAGGAAAAGGAGCTTCTTAAAGAGGTTGTAGCAATAATTAACAAAAGAATAGCAATTCCTTGTACTTCCTGTGGATATTGTATGGAGGTATGTCCTAAGAATATTAATATTCCAGGACTTTTTGCACTTTATAATAATTATTGCATTAATGACAATTTTTCCAATATGTATTATCAGAGGCTTATATATAATAAGGGAAAGGCTTCAGACTGCATTAAATGTCACAGATGTGAGAAGAATTGTCCACAGCACATACATATAGCGGACAATCTTGAGCTTATAGCAAAACTAGCGAAATAAAGCTTATATTGTAAGCTTATATTGTAAGCTTATATGTTAAAAGGTGTTCACCAATTAAGATTATTGTGTTATAATCCAATTTTGATATTATTTAGAAAATGTGTATACTACACGGAAATGAGGGCAAATATGAGTATGAATATAGTATGTTTAGATCTTGAAGGAGTATTAGTTCCAGAAATCTGGATAGCATTTGCAAAGGAAAGCGGTATTCCAGAGCTTACAAGAACAACAAGAGACGAACCTGATTATGACAAGCTTATGAACTGGAGACTTGGAATTCTTAAGGAACATGGTCTTGGACTTAAAGAGATACAGGAAACTATTGCAAAGATAGATCCACTTCCAGGAGCTAAGGAATTCCTTGATAAGTTAAGAGAAACAACACAGGTTATTATTATTAGTGATACATTTACACAGTTCGCAGCACCTCTTATGAAGAAGCTCGGCTGGCCTACTATATTCTGTAATACCCTTGAAGTAGCTAAGGACGGAACAATTACAGGCTTTAAAATGCGTTGTGAACAGTCTAAGCTTTCAACAGTTAAAGCACTTCAGTCTGTTGGCTTTGAAACAATTGCCAGTGGTGACAGCCACAACGATTTAGGTATGATTCAGGCTAGTAAGGCAGGTTTCCTATTCAGAACAACTGACCAGATTAAGGCAGATTATCCACAGCTTGAAGCATTTGAAGAATATGATGACCTCTTTGAGGCAATAAAGAAGGCTTTATAATTAGAGAATGGAGATAAGTGCTTAGCCATGATGGGCGTACTTTGAAAAGGCACGAATGGAGATATTATGTTTGGATTAGGTAAGAAGGAAAATGGCTTAAAAATCATAATAGTAGGCTGTGGCAAGGTAGGTGCGAATCTTGTTGACCAGTTAAGTAAAGAAGGACATGATATAACTGTTATAGATAAGAAAGCAGAGAAGATACAGGATATTACCAATATCTATGATGTTATGGGACTTGTAGGTAACGGAGCAAGCTATTCAACACAGATGGAAGCTGGTATTGAAGAAACAGATCTTATTATTGCGGTTACAGATTCGGACGAGCTTAACCTTTTATGTTGTACAGTAGCCAAGAGAGTTGGCAAATGTGCGGCAATAGCAAGAGTCCGTACACCGGATTACAGTGAGGAAACAGGCTATTTAAGAGAGAAGTTAGGTCTTGCCCTTATAATAAATCCTGAGCTTGAAGCGGCAAGAGAGGTTGCACGTATATTATATCTTCCAACTGCACTTGAGGTTAATTCATTTGCACATGGACAGGCAGAGCTTGTCAAATTCAAAGTACCAGAGGGTAATCTTCTGAATGGCCTTAGCTTAGCTTATCTTGGTAAGAATATTACTAATGATATTCTTATATGTGCAGTTGAAAGAAACGGAGAAGTATATATGCCTAACGGTGATTTCGTGCTTCAGTCAGGCGATGTAGTTTCATTTGTTTCAGAACGTCATATTGCAAGAGATTTTCTTAAGCAGATAGGCTTAGCAACCAGGCAGGTTAAGGATACTATGATTATAGGTGCAAGCAAGGCAGCATATTATCTTGCTAAAGAACTTCTTAATATGGGCATCTCAGTAAAGATTATTGAAAAGGAAAAAGAGAACTGTGAAAGCTTAAGTGTTAAGCTTCCTAAAGCTATAATTATTAATGGTGACGGCACAGACCCGGATATATTGAAGGAAGAAGGCATAGAAACAGTTCAGTCATTCATTCCACTTACAGGAATAGATGAAGAAAATATTATGCTGACACTTTATGCAAAGCAGGTATCAAAGGCTAAGGTTGTAACTAAGATTAACAGGGTTAATTATAAGCAGGTTATTAATAATCTTGATCTTGGAAGCCTTGTATATCCTAAATATATTACATCAGAAGCAATTATTGCATATGTAAGAGCCAAGAAGAATTCAATGGGCAGTAATATAGAGACTCTTTATCATATGTTTGATTCAAGGGTTGAGGCAATTGAATTCATTGTTGAGGAGAATTCAAAGGTATCTGGAGTACCTATTAAGGATCTGAAGTTAAAGAAAGATGTCCTTATCTCATTTATCAACCACAATGGACATATTATCATTCCTACAGGTAATGATGAGATTGAAGACGGCGATACAGTAATGATAGTAACTAAGAATACAGGATTTACAGGTATTGATGATATTGTAAGATAGGTGTAAGCAGGTAAAATAGATATGAATAGAACAATGATTATATACATTCTGGGTTGCATACTTAAAACAGAGGGAGTGCTTATGGCACTTCCTTGTCTTGTTGCACTTATATATCACGAAAGTCAGGGAATTGCGTATGTAATTGTAGCAGTATTAAGTCTTATTGCAGGTATGCTTCTGACAATAAGGAAGCCTAAAGATTATATTATATATCTTAAAGAGGGCTGTATAGCGACATCTTTAAGCTGGATACTTATGGGAATTGTAGGTTCATTTCCATTTATGATAACTGGAGAGATTCCATCGTTTATTGATGCTTTATTTGAAACAGTTTCAGGTTTTACAACGACTGGTGCTAGTATATTAAGTGACGTTGAGAGCCTGTCACATTGCAGTATTATGTGGAGAAGCTTTACACACTGGATAGGTGGTATGGGTGTTCTTGTATTTATTATTGCGATTGTGCCACTCAGTGGTGGTTCTAATATTAATCTTATGAGGGCAGAAAGTCCGGGACCATCAGTTGGTAAGCTTGTACCTAAGGTAAGACATACAGCAAGAATACTTTATATTATATATTTTGGACTTACATTACTGGAATTTATAATACTTGTTATGGCTAAGATGCCGGTGTTTGATGCGGTTAATACATCATTTGCAACAGCTGGTACAGGTGGTTTTGGTATTAAAAATGACAGTATAGGCAGTTATTCTGTGGCTATACAGTGGATTGTCACGATATTTATGATACTGTTTGGTGTGAACTTTAATGCTTACTATCTGCTGTTCTTTGGAAGTATTAAGAAAGCACTTAGTATGGAAGAAGTAAGGGTATATTTTGGAATAATATTAGCAGCAATTACAGCTATCACAATTAATATTTATTCTATGTGTTCTGGTGTATGGGATGCAATTACCAAGTCGGCATTTCAGGTTGGTTCAATTATAACGACAACAGGATTTTCAACGACAGACTTTAACTTGTGGCCACAGACATCAAAAACAATACTTGTATTGCTTATGTTTGTTGGTGCATGTGCGGGAAGTACAGGCGGTGGTATTAAGGTTTCAAGATTTGTAATACTTATTAAGACAATTATTAAAGAGCTTAACTCTTATATCCACCCTAGAAGCGTAAAGAAGATTAAGGTTGAAGGAAAACCGGTTGAACACGAGGTTATACGTTCTGTAAATGTGTATATGATAACATTTATATTAACATTTGTTGTATCAGTATTCCTTGTTTCATTAGAAGGAAAAGATCTGACAACTAACTTTACAGCGGTAGCGGCTACAATTAATAACATTGGACCAGGTCTTGAACTTGCAGGTCCAACACATAACTTTGGACATTTCGGCATATTAAGCAAGATAGTTATTATATTTGATATGCTTGCAGGACGACTTGAATTATTTCCAATGTTATTATTATTTCATCCAGTGGTAATAAAGGAAATGTTAGCGGATAAGAGAAAGTACAGAGTTAAATAGAACAGATCGTATAGTTAAGCGGATGTTTAGCAAATATAAAATAATATTTTAGAAATACGGTTAAGTACTGTTAAAATGGAGAGATATAATGAAATTCGTTATACAAAGAGTTAATTCAGCAAGTGTAAAAGTTGATGGTAATGTTATAGGAAGTATAGGCAAAGGTTATCTTATACTGTTTGGTGCAGGCGAAGGTGACACAGAGGATATGCTTGTGCCATTTGCTGATAAAATATGCAAAATGAGAATATTCGCAGATAAGAATGGAAAGACTAATCTCTCAATTAATGATGTAGGTGGAGAAATGCTTATTGTCAGTCAGTTCACATTATATGCAGATTGCAGGAAAGGCAACAGACCAAGCTTTGTACACGCCTGTGAGCCAGATCTTGCCAATGAGTTATACGAGAAATTCGTAGCACTGTGCAGGGAAAGAGTTGCGAAGGTAGAAACGGGTGAATTCGGTGCGGATATGAAAGTGAGTCTTGAAAATGACGGACCATTCACTATTGTGTTAGACAGCAGAGATTTTAAATTATAAAATATAAGCTGTAAAATTAATGTTATAAATTAAATGTTGTAAATTAATGTTCAAAAGACTATTGAATTATTAGTTCTATTGTGCTATTTTATAAAAGAATTAAATAATACTTCAGGGCAGGGTGTCATTCCCTACCGGCGGTAAAGCCCGCGAGCATTATGCACGAACTGGTGGAATTCCAGTGCCGACAGTTACAGTCTGGATGGAAGAAGTAAAGTTGATATATTTAATTAGATAATCGTTGTTAAGCATATATTAAGATAATGTATTATGATAATAATATTATTAAGCTATTATAACTGTATTAGCTATTGATATTTGCAGAATATGTATTATATAGTTATTTAAGCCCTGGGAAGATTATTCTCAGGGCTTTTTTATTGATATTTTAAGAATGGAAAACCCATTATATACATTTATTAGAGAAAGAAGGCGGGTAATATTATGGCAATGACAGATGAAGAATATATGCTAAGGGCTGTTGAACTGGCTAAGAAAGGAACAGGCTGGACTAATCCTAATCCGCTTGTCGGTGCAGTTATTGTCAAAGGCGGCAGGATAATAGGAGAAGGATACCATAAGAAATATGGTGGACTTCACGCAGAGAGAGAAGCACTTGCCAGTGCAAATGAGGATGTGAGTGGTGCAACGATATATGTGACACTTGAGCCATGCTGTCATTATGGCAAACAGCCACCCTGTGTTAATGCAATTATTGAGGCTGGAATAAAAAGAGTGGTGATAGGTTCTTATGACCCTAATCCATTAGTCGCAGGGAAGGGCGTGTCTATTTTAAGAGATCATAACATAACTGTTGATGACAAGCTTGTGTGTAGTGAGGAATGTAAAAGCCTTAATTATGTATTTTTTAATTACATAAAAGAAAAAAAAGCCATATGTGATATTAAAGTATGCACAGTCCCTGGACGGAAAGATTGCAACGCATACAGGATTGTCACAGTGGATAACAGGGGAAACAGCAAGAAATAAAGTTCATATGGACAGGCATAGATATTCAGCCGTAATGGTTGGTGTTGAAACTGTTATAAAGGACAATCCTATGTTGACGTGCCGCAGTAAAGATATTGTTAATATCAACCAGCCGGCAAGAGTAATATGTGATACTAATCTCAGGACACCGCTTGATTGCAATATTGTACGGAGTGCGAAGCTGTACACAACATATATAGCGACAAGCTGCAAAGACGATGATAAGTGCAGGAAATACACTGAGGCAGGCTGTAAACTTATATATGTCAATAAAAATGATAATGATAATAATTCTCATATAGATATAAAAGAACTGATAATAAAGCTAGGACAGCTTGGCATAGACAGTATTGTGTGCGAGGGTGGAGCGACACTTAACTGGAGTATTCTGGCAAGTGGTATGGTAGACAGAATACAGGCTTATATAGCACCTAAAGTATTGGGTGGTGTAAATGCTCTTTCACCAGTAGGTGGAATTGGTGTTGATACTCCCGATAAAGCATATGAGCTTGATGATTATACGGTTACAAGATTGGGAAAGGATATATTAATTGAGGGGAAAGTGAGGTGTATATAATTGTTTACAGGAATTGTTGAAGAAATCGGACATATAGTATCTGTTCAAAGACACGCATTTTCTCAGATTATAACTATAAGTGCATCAGATATTCTTGGGGGAACCAATATAGGTGACAGTATAGCAGTTAATGGCGTGTGCCTGACAGTAACGTCAATTGGCAGTAAACAGTTCAGTGCAGATGTTATGCACGAAACTATTAATAAGTCATCACTTGGAAATCTGCGGGCAGGAATGGCTGTTAATCTTGAAAGAGCAATGCCAGCTAATGGCAGATTTGGCGGACATATAGTAAGTGGACATATAGATGGTGTTGGCAGAATAACAAAGATAAGCAAGGATGATAACGCTGTCTGGTACACAATTAATGCAGGTAAAGAGATTATGCAGTTAATAGTTCCCAAAGGTTCAATAACAATCGATGGAATAAGCCTTACTGTAGCAGGGGTTAATGATGATAGTTTTAAAATATCTGTAATTCCCCATACAAGGCAGGTGACAACATTATCACAGCGTAGAATCAACGATTGTGTCAATCTTGAGAATGATATTGTAGGGAAAATACATAAAAAGATTGTTACAGACAGGCGGAAGTCTTGATGTAATGGAAGAAAAACAAGGCACAATATCAGGCGGACAGCGTGTGTCAGTAAAAGCACAGTCATCACAAAGACAGAATACATCAGGGATAACAAGAGAGTTTCTTAGTAAATATGGATTTTAAAAAGGAGGATATATGTTTGAGTTTAACACAGTAGAAGAAGCAGTTGAAGATTTGAAAGCAGGTAAGATTATACTTGTTACAGATGATGAGGACAGGGAGAATGAAGGTGATTTCATATGTGCCGCTGAGTTTGCAACAACAGAAAATGTTAATTTTATGGCAACATATGGAAAAGGTCTTATATGTATGCCAATGAGTGAGGAGATAAGCAAAAAGCTATATTTCCCACATATGGTAGCAGACAATACAGATAACCACGAAACAGCATTTACAGTATCAATAGACCATATTGATACAACTACAGGAATATCTGCAAAAGAAAGAGCCTATACAACAAGAATGGTAGTAAGTGATGATGCCAAGCCGGAGGACTTTAGAAGACCGGGACACAATTTTCCACTTATTGCAAGGAAGAATGGAGTTCTTGAAAGAAACGGACACACAGAAGCAACAGTTGATTTGATGAGGATTGCAGGACTTAAAGAATGTGGCTTATGCTGTGAGATTATGAAAGATGATGGCACAATGATGAGAAAGAACGATCTTATCGAACTTGCCAGAAAATGGAATTTAAAATTCATAACAATAAAGGCAATTCAGGAATACAGAAAATGCAACGAAAAGCTTGTGGAGTGTGTGGCAGTAACTAAAATGCCTACAAAATATGGAGAATTTGTCGCACATTGTTACATTAATAAATTAAATGGAGAACATCACGTTGCTTTAGTAAAAGGTGATGTTGGTAATGGAGAAGACCTTTTGTGCAGGGTTCATTCAGAGTGTCTTACAGGTGATGCTTTTGGTTCATTAAAATGTGACTGCGGACAGCAGTTTGCAGCGGCTATGACACAGATTAATGAGGAAGGCAGAGGAATACTGTTATATATGCGGCAGGAAGGCAGAGGCATAGGTCTTGTTAATAAGCTTAAGGCATATGCACTTCAGGACGAAGGAATGGATACGCTTGATGCTAATCTTGCCCTTGGATTTCCAGGAGATATGAGAGAATACTACATTGGAGCACAGATATTAAAGGATCTGGGTGCTAAGACATTACATCTGCTTACCAACAATCCGGACAAGGTATACCAGTTATCTGATTTTGGAATGAAGATAAGTAAAAGAGTTCCAATTAAAATGGAAAAGACAGCTTATGATGGATTTTATCTTAACACAAAGAAGATAAGAATGGGTCATATGTTATAGACCTCATAGAATTGAAAATTGAAAAATCTGACATATAGCTGCGCTGATGATTTATGAAAATTGTAATGAAATTAAATTAAAAAGGAGATTAATAGTTATGAGAGTATTAGAAGGAAAATTAGTAGACAATGGAACAAGAGTAGGTATTGTAGCGGCAAGATTTAATGAATTTATTGTATCAAAGCTGGTTGCAGGTGCACAGGATGGACTTATAAGACACGGAGTCAGCGATGACAATATAGACCTTGCGTGGGTTCCTGGTGCATTTGAAATACCACTTATTGCTTCTAAAATGGCAAAGAGCGGAAAATATGATGCAGTGATATGTCTTGGTGCAGTTATAAGAGGAGCTACAAGCCATTATGATTATGTTTGTGCGGAGGTTTCCAAAGGAATAGCTAATGTATCACTTAATACAGATATTCCTGTGATGTTCGGAGTGCTTACTACAGATACAATTGAACAGGCAATTGAGAGAGCAGGAACAAAGGCAGGTAATAAGGGATTTGAATGTGCAGAGGGTGCTATTGAGATGGTAAATCTTTCCCGCGAGCTTGAAAAATAACAAATTAATTGATTTTATCGGTTGCCAAGGGTATACTGAAAGTAATGATAATATGTCTGTCTGGTTATTAACCAGTGTTAAGGGGTGATACCAATGATGATGAAATTAAAGAACAGAATATTAGGAATATTACTTTTGTTTATCCTGCTTCCACTAAGCATTTTTGGTGGATTTTCAATTTACCAGACGAATAGGAAGATTGACGATATGACAGAGCGCAATCTTGCTACGGTGAGTGAGAATCAGAGAATTAATATTAAGAATTTCTGTGAGGACAGGAAGTCCGAAATGGAGATGGTTGCTAATTATGCTATGACACAGGCGGCAATCAAAGAAAGTGTAGGAGAGCCAAGTCCTTATGATGCAGGTAAAGTTGATTTAGAGTATATTAACAATGTGTTGAAGGAACGAAAGAAATATGGAGTGTTTGTTGCAAGTATATCTATATTGGACAAGGATTTCAGGGTAGTAGCCTCAAGTGAAAGTTATGAGGCAGGTGATACAAAACAGAAGAAAAGTCTTTCACATTTTGTGACTGACAGCTCTGAGCGTAACAGTTTCCAGAAAGCCTGGGATGAGGTTGACCATAACAGTAACCCGGTTGGTAAAATATATTATAAATACAGGGGTGATAGTTATGTAACTTATTATTCTGATGTTGATAACACTAATTGGGGAATGAGACTTACTGAGAATCTGAGTGCACAGAGGCAGACAGGCAGGTCATACACAGTTATGTTATGTCTTGCGTTTGTATTCTTTGTCCTTGCTATATTTATTGTGCAGATATTTATTACAAAGAATGTATTAGCACCAATAGAACAGATAATGAATGTGTTTAAGGATATCAAGGCTACACAGGACTATTCAAAGAGACTGCCTAAATCAAATAGTGTTGAGATGAACCAGCTTTCCGATGAAATTAATGGACTTCTCACACATATAGAAGATGAGAATATTCAGGAAAAGGAAAGGCAAAGACATTTAAGAGAACTTGCTGAGTGTGATCCGCTTACTGGAATTAATAATAAAAAAGCGATTGAGCAGAAAATGCTTGCTATGGTTCAGAGTGCAACTGATAAAAAAGTGCGTATAAGTGTTGGATTTCTTGATATTGATGATTTTAAAGATTACAATACTAATTATGGACATCAGGAAGGCGATAATGTAATCAAATTTGTTGCCAATACATTAAAGGAGAATTTTAAAGGTGAAGTTGGACGAAATGGCGGAGATGAATTTGTATTTGGTTATGAAGGGGATATAAGTAAAGAGGAACTTGATAGGAAAGTAAAGAAGGTCTATGATATTCTTAACAAGGGTTATACAAGAGGCGATTTGCTAAAGAATATGTCTGTTCCTTGTAGTATAGGTATTGTAACTGCGATAGGTGGAAGCTTTGATTATGCCAAGCTGTTAAAAGAAGCAGATAATGCAATGTATGATGCTAAGATTAATGGAAAGAATACATATGTAATAAGGGAGTTATAGGAATATTATTCCTATAACTCCCTTGGTTTATATAGTTTTAAGCATTTTTTACAAGTACAGCATAAAGTGTTCTTGAAAGAATACTTGCGACAACAAAGCATACAACAGCTTCAATTGCACCCTGTGTTCCGACAAATGCGATAACGAAAGTAAATGGATTGCTTGCAGCGAATTTAGTTACATAAGTCTGAATAAAATCAGTTCTATAGAAAAGTGCAACAAGTGTACTCATAAAGAGCAGTGTGTTAAGAAGTGGGCAGGCAAGGCTTGCGATGTAGTAAGATACCTTCTGTACACTGCGGATATTATGAAGTACCTTGAATATAAGTCCTGTAAGAAGTCCCTCAAGTGTTCTTGGAACAACTGTAAGAATAATAGTGAATACAGGGCTGATATTAAATAATGCAAATGTAAATACAGAGCCGCCAGTTACTGCCTGATAGAGGCTTGTAAGACCGAAAGTAAGACCACATATAAGTCCGCCAACAGGGCCAAGAATTATAGCACCAACAGCTACTGGAATTGTCAAAAATGTGATAGTAAGACCTGGAAGTTTAATGTATCCAAGTGGAGTAAAAGCCATAATGATAATAATCGCTATCATAGCGGCAAGTTCAACCATATATTTGGTTGTAAAAGTTTTGTTGGCAGTATTATTAACTGCACTTGTCTGGTTGTTATTCATAAAATCTCCTTTTCGTCTGATAAAACGGCAATCCTGTCTTTCAGACAATTTTTAATTGTAGCGTTATGACAGATGGGATAAACACGAATAAGTGTATACAGATACCAAAAATATCTCATATTAGTGTAAGTACATAAATAATGTAGATATACAGACTGGTATAAATTGATATACTATATTGTATATCAATCAAAATGAAATCAGAATATTAATTCAGCATATTTAAAAGTAAAAGTTCAGAATAAAATCTTGTTACACGCCAATTGAGGTCGCACATCAATTCTTTCTTCTACCATTAAAAAACTTCCTTGAAATAATTAAATAAATAATCCAATAATTATAAACTATAAATACCAATGATTACAGGTGATAATAATTACTGGCAGCTGATACATTTTCATCCGAATAACGCTCACGCGTATAATATCATACTTGATAATACAGGGCAATACATAGATTGGATAAAATTGTATACAATGTTTATAAAGTATTAATAAATGCTTCTTATTTCCTTAATTTACATATTTTCTCAATAATGATAAAATAAGAAAATATCGTGGCAGACTACTTTATGTTATTGCCTGATTTGAAGAGATATAGTTTATGAAGAGTTTAATAGAAAGGAAGAATTATGAGCAGAATATTGAAAAGTATTGCCCCATACTGGAAATCAATAATAATTATTCTGTTGTTACTTGTGTTGCAGGCGAATTGTGATCTTGCACTTCCACAGTACACATCGAATATTATTGATGTTGGTATCCAGAATGGTGGTATAGGACATAGTATTCCAGAGAAGATTACTAAAGATGAATATGATATAGCGAAGATGTTTATGACGGACGAAGAGATAAGCATATGGGAGAAATGTTTTGAGGAACAGGATGACTTATATGTCCGTACAGAAAATAATGATAAAAGGTTAGATGAATATGATGATACACTTGCTATGGCACTGATTATTAATAATCAGATGTCATCAGTTACAGTCACACAGTTCAAACAGCAGATGGCGGCACAGATGGGCGTTGATGTATCTGAACTTGAGAATGTTTCAGTTGCAGACCTTGGAAAGAGAATGGGTGTGGAACTTGAAACATTTACTAAGGATATTGAAGATGCTGATGGTAATGAAGTTCCAACAGAATGTGTAGATATGAGAATTATATTCAAGGCAATGTATGATAATGGTGCAATGTCTAAAGATACGTTTATATCTATGAGAGATGAATTCCAGTCAACATTTGATACAATGGGTTCAACCCTTATATCTTCAATGGGAAAGGCTTACGCTAAGTCAATGGATGCAAAGGCTGGAATGGATATGAAGGCCATACAGAAAAGATACCTTTGGATATCTGGTGCTAAGATGGTAGGAATGGCACTTCTTATTGCGGTATGTACTGTATGTGTTGCATTCTTTGCATCAAGGGTTGGTGCTGGAGTTGGACGTGATTTAAGAGGAAAAGTATATAAGAATGTAATGAGCTTTTCTAATGCAGAGCTTGATAAGTTCTCAACAGCTTCACTTATCACACGTACAACTAATGATGTACAGCAGATACAGCTCGTATGTGTTCTTATATTAAGAATGGTTCTTTATGCACCTATTATTGGTATCGGTGGAGTTATAAAGGTAATGTCAACAGGTGCTGGAATGGAATGGGTAATAGCCCTTGCAGTTCTTGTAATTATTGGCTTTGTACTTTTACTTATGGCAGTTGCAATGCCTAAGTTCAAGCTTATGCAGAAGCTTGTTGATAATGTCAATCTTGTATCAAGAGAGATACTTACAGGTCTTTCTGTTATCCGTGCATTCGGTAGAGAGAAGAAGGAAGAAGAAAGATTTGATAAGGCTAATAAAGAGCTTACAAAGACAATGCTTTTTACTAACAGGGTAATGACATTTATGATGCCGGTTATGATGCTTATAATGAACTGTCTCTCAGTAGGTATTGTATGGGTAGGAGCTCACAGAATTGACAGCGGTGTTATGCAGGTAGGTTCAATGACAGCATTTATTACATATGCTATGCAGATTGTAATGTCATTCCTTATGCTTACAATGTTGTCAATTATGCTTCCAAGAGCGATTGTAGCAGCAGACCGTATAGATGAAGTTATTAATACAAAGTCATCAATAACAGATGCAGAGTCACCTAAGAGTATAAGCAATCCTAAAGGACTTTTAGTATTTGACCACGTTAACTTTAAGTATCCGGGTGCTAATGAAAATGCTCTTGAAGATATCAATTTTGTGGCTGAACCGGGGAAGACAACAGCTATTATAGGAAGTACAGGATGTGGAAAGTCTACACTTGTTAATCTTATTCCAAGACTTTATGATGCAACAGAAGGTTCAATAACTCTTGATGGTGAGAATATCAAGAATATCTCAATGAAGGAATTAAGAGATGAACTTGGTTATGTACCACAGAAGGGAATATTATTCTCAGGTACTATTGAGTCTAATATCAAATTCGGTGCACCAGAGGCTTCCATGGATATAGTAAAGGAAGCAGCTGAGATTGCACAGGCAACTGAATTTATTGAAACTAAGTCAGCAAAATATGAAAGTCCAATCGCACAGGGTGGAACTAATGTATCTGGTGGACAGAAGCAAAGACTTTCAATTGCAAGGGCTATTGCTAAGAATCCTAAGATATTTATATTTGATGACAGCTTTTCAGCACTCGATTTAAAGACAGATGCGGCACTTAGAAAGGCACTTGCTTCTAAGGTTACAGACAGTACAGTTATCATAGTTGCACAGAGAATAAGCACAATACTTCACGCGGACCAGATTTTAGTTATGGATGAAGGTAAGATAGTAGGAAAGGGTACTCACGAGGAACTTCTGAAGAATTGTGAGGTATACCAGCAGATAGCCAAATCTCAGATGTCAGCTAAGGAACTGGGAATTGACGGAAAGGAGGAAGCATAATTATGGCAGATAATAACTCATATAAGCAGACTCCAAGACGAAGAGGTCCAGGAGGCGGTATGGCTCCTGCAGAAAAAGCCAAGAATTTTAAAGGCTCAATAAGCAAGCTTATGCAGTATATTGGCAGATATAAGATTGCTATATTGGCAGTTATGATTATGGCGGCGGCTTCTACAGTATTTACAGTAATAGGACCTAAGGTATTAGGTAAGGCAACAACAGGTCTTTCAGAAGGCCTTATGAAAAAGATTACAGGAACTGGTGGAATTGATTTCTCATATATTGGAAGAATTCTTATAATTGTACTCTGTCTGTATGCGTGCAGTGCAATATTCAGCTTTATTCAGGGCTGGATAATGACAGGTGTTTCACAGAAGGTGTGCTACAGACTTCGTAAAGAGATATCAGAGAAGATTAACCGTATGCCTATGAAGTATTTTGAGAGCAGGACATACGGAGAAGTTCTTTCAAGAATAACTAACGATGTTGATACATTAGGAATGGGTCTTAACCAGAGTATAACAACAATTATTACATCAGTTGCTACAATGATAGGTGTTCTTGTAATGATGTTAAGCATTTCACCACTTATGACAATTATTGCGATAGTTATTCTTCCAATATCCGTTGGTCTTGTATCATTTGTTGTTAAGAAGTCACAGAGTTACTTTAAGACACAGCAGGAATATCTTGGACATATTAATGGACAGATAGAAGAAACATATGGCGGACATATGGTTGTTAAGTCGTTCAATAAAGAGAAGGATATGGTGGATACATTTGACAAGACTAATGCTGTATTATATTCATCAGCCTGGAAGTCACAGTTCTTCTCAGGAATGATGCAGCCTATTATGATGTTTGTTGGTAACCTTGGTTATGCAGGTGTTGCACTTTCAGGTGGTATGCTTGCTATCAATGGAGTTATCACAATTGGTGATATTCAGGCATTTATACAGTATGTTAAGAACTTCACACAGCCAATAACACAGATTGCACAGGTTATTAATCAGGTACAGTCTATGGCAGCAGCTTCTGAGAGAGTATTTGAATTCCTTGAAGAAGAGGAAGAAGAACAGATAGCTGCCAATCCAGTACCTACAGATAATATCAGAGGTGAAGTTGAGTTTAAGCACGTTAAGTTCGGATATAAGGAAGACCAGATTATTATTAAGGATTTCTGTGCCAATGTTAAGCCAGGACAGAAGGTTGCTATCGTTGGTCCAACTGGTGCAGGTAAGACTACAATGGTTAAGCTTCTTATGAGATTTTATGATGTTAATTCAGGAGAAATCCTTATTGACGGACATAATATCAAGGACTTTAACAGACGTGAATTAAGAGATGCATTTGGAATGGTTCTTCAGGATACATGGCTTTATAAAGATACTATTATGGAAAATATCAGATATGGAAAGCTTGATGCTACTGATGAAGAAGTAATCGCTGCGGCTAAGGCAGCACACGCACATCATTTTATAGAGACTCTTCCGGGTGGATATAATATGGAACTTAATGAGGATGCAAGTAATGTGTCACAGGGACAGAAGCAGCTTCTTACTATTGCAAGAGCTATTCTTGCTGACAACCCAATCCTTATCCTTGATGAGGCGACAAGTTCTGTAGATACAAGAACAGAGATTCAGATACAGAATGCTATGGATAATCTTATGAAGGGCAGAACGAGCTTCGTAATTGCCCACAGATTATCAACTATAAAGGATGCTGATATTATACTTGTTATGAAAGAAGGAGATATCGTAGAGCAGGGCAATCACGAAGAATTACTTGCTAAGGGTGGTTTCTATGCTGACCTTTATAACTCACAGTTTGAGGAGGCAGAAGCATCTTAAGCTATGAGAGATACATTTATAGAATGGCTTATTTTAATCAATATAATAACATTTGTTATATATGCACTGGATAAATATAAAGCAGTACATCATCTTTGGAGAATACCTGAAAAGACGCTTATATTCTTAGCAATTATAGGTGGTTCTCCAGCGGCAATACTTGCTATGTATACAATAAGACATAAGACAAGGCATATTAAATTCACACTGGGTGTACCAGTTATACTTGTTATTCAGATAATCGTGCTTTATATTCTTTATACAAGATATGGTATATTTACAGGGTGAATATGAAGATTAAAGAAGTAATATGTTAAAAAAGTATAGATATAATATAGGACTGTGAATAAAAAAATCTGGGTTTTACGATTAACATACCGTTATGTGAGTTAATCATAAAATCCAGATTTTATTAATTGAAATTATATAATAAGTATTATAAGCGTCTGATTAACCAATAACGCCTACAAATCCGCATATCAGCACGATTATACCAAGTACAATTCTGTACCAGCCGAACACCTTGAAATCGTGTTTCTTAATGTATCCCATAAGAAATCTGATAACGAAAAGAGATACAACGAAAGCTACAAGCATACCAACAAGGAGAATTATTCCTTCCTGTGAAGTCATTGAGTTATGAAGAAGGAACTTAACACCCTTAAGAAGGCTTGCTCCGAACATAACAGGTACTGCAAGGAAAAATGTATACTCAGCAGCAACAGTTCTTGAAACACCAAGAATTAAAGCACCGACAATAGTTGCACCTGAACGTGATGTTCCAGGGAATATAGCAGCGATAAGCTGAAAAAGACCTATATATGCAGCAAGCTTATAATCAATGCCTTCAATAGTTCTGACCTTGGCTTTCTTGCCGTGGTGCATAGTCTCTACAATAATAAATGCAATACCAAAGAGTATAAGCATAATAGCTACAGTTGTGTAGTTATAGAAAAGTTCTTCAAGCTTTTCATCAAATAATACGCCGACAATTGCGGCAGGTATGCACGAAACAAGAATGTGAAACCAGAGCTTGAATATATCACACTTGATATAAGCACCTGCACCCTCAGATGAGAGTGGTTCTTTATTATTGTTCTTTCCAAATGGCCATAACTTGTTCCAGAATAGTATAACAACTGCCATAATAGCACCAAGCTGGATAACTACCTCAAACATACTATAGAATGCATCAGATACTTTTAATGGCATAATTTCATTTAAAAGTATCATATGTCCTGTGCTGCTTATAGGAAGCCATTCAGTGATACCTTCGACAATACCAAAAAGTATCGCTTTTAAAATCTCTAACATTATTCCTCCAATCGGATACGGATATTGTATCATAAATATATGTATAAAAAATCTGTAAAATTCTTATATCCGTTCACTTTATTTTTTCTTAGAATTAATAATATGTTGTGATTATAATTCTGTTTCAGTTAGTATTCTCTCATTGCATAGAGATACTGTCAACTGTGAATTATCTAATTTACAACAAATTTTTATAAATTTCACTTTACACCGGTTATTGATAAAAAATATTGATAAGAGCCAATATGCGTGTTAAACTTATTCGGATATTTGATAATTACTAAAGCATATTTAATAAGATAACAAGGAGTCAGTTAATGGAAGTATATTTAAAACCAATAA
>ENA-OQHL01000631-OQHL01000631.1-human-gut-metagenome-genome-assembly--contig:-NODE-631-length-22913-cov-4.772360_pt1 | contig 22913 bp, 14 predicted proteins | sample MGYA00242565_ERZ504723 | MGnify/ENA primary metagenome ERZ504723 (study PRJEB26092, sample SAMD00036211) | human gut metagenome | host: Homo sapiens | study: EMG produced TPA metagenomics assembly of... | reverse complement strand
GGTGTCGTTTGGCTATGGCATTTATATTGCATTCCAGGCAAAAGGAAACGCAGGACTCGAGGTAGGAAGCCTTGGACTGCTCAGTTTCATGCTTTCTGTTATTGGGTTGGTTATCGGACTATTAAGCTTTAAAGAAGAAGATAAGTTTTATACATTTTCAAGAGCAGGTTCCCTGATGTGTGGTATTTTTGCAATATTTATGGTAGCAGTGCTGATGATGGGCATAGTGTGAATAGTGAGGATTTGTAAATGTTTGAAGATAATCTGAAGGAACGATACGGTCTGGCAATTGATCGTATTGCGGAAATTAAAGAAAATTCAGAGATAGAAGATGCCGGACTGGCAGCATATTTTACGTACACGGCAGAATTTCTTTTACTTGTGGATAAATGGAATGAGAAAAGAAAAGCCGGTGGATATGATAAACTGCCATTGGAAGAATTGCAGCACTGGAATACGGTTTTGTATGAAGACATTATCGGGAAACAATATGATAACAGCTTTGCCAATCCGTCTTATGCCTGTGCACGGCTTGGAGAAGACATAGGCAGGATTTTATCGTTTTGTATACAGAACTGCGCGGGTGTATCGTGTTTGCAGCAGAACAGCGTAAAGCTGATTTTACGGTATTGTTAGAACTTTTTGTTGAATGTTACTGCATTTGCAAGGGCGGTGAAAATATTGCAGCACAGTTTAAAGGATTCCATTTACTGGTATATGAGTGATTACAGCGATGATTTTATCGAGTATAGGGTGCGGGAGCAGTTAGACCCGTCGCTGGATTTTTGCGGTGCGCATTATTATGGACAGCGATTTGAATGATTTAAGATATCTGTACAGATATGGGGAATATATTACTGATAATGAAATTAAAATGGCACAGCATTTGAACTCATTATCTGAACAGCAGATAAAAGATATGGCGGCAACATTTACAGAAGGATACCGAAAGGGATTTATTCTTGGCAATAAGCCGTTAGAGAAGAAGCAGACTGTCAATATCAGATACTGCGTAGGCTTTGAAAGACTTGTAAGAGAAGAGATAAAGCAGTTTGAGGCAATGGGGCTTAAGCCTACTATATACAGGGCGGCAGTTAATTCAATTAACAAGCGTATGCATATTAAGATAGGCTATTATGGCGCAAGTCCTAATAAACAGATGGAATTTGACCATAGATTTGATAATGCACTATATCTTGACGGAGATTTTGTTGAGAGAAAGCTTGGTGCATTAAAAAATGCGTATGAAAAGCATAAAGAGCTTGCCGATGTACACGGCGGTCCTGCTGTTATGGAAGTATTTGGTGAGAAGCCATTTGAGCCAGATGATGCTAAAGAATGTTATCATCTTGATGATAAACAGCAGAAGCTTATAGTCAAATATAATAATGAATCAGGAGCTATAGTTAATTCATATATTAAAGGCGAGGAGAGAAGCTTTACTATAATAGCTTATCCATCACCAGAGGCAGGCGACAAGTTCACTGAGATTTTTGATGAGATTGTCAAGATAAATACTCTTGATTATGACAAGTACAAGGTTGTCCAGCAGAGAATTATAGATGTGCTTGATACAGCAGAGTATGTCAGGGTCAAAGGCTGTAACGGCAATGAAACGGATATGAAAGTATCTATAATGAAGGTTAATGATGGCAGTAAGCAGACAGTATTTGAGAACTGCCTTGCAGATGTTAATATACCGCTTGGTGAAGTATTTACATCGCCAGTCCTTAAGGGAACAGAGGGCGTGCTTAATGTAAGCAAGGTATATCTTAACGACATTAATTTCAAGAACCTTAAGGTGCATTTTAAAGATGGTTTTGTCACGGATTATATGTGTGATAATTATGAGGATGAGAAGCGTTGCAAGGATTTATTTAAAGAAAATGTCCTGTTTAACCACAATACACTTCCAATCGGTGAATTTGCAATAGGAACTAATACTACAGCATATGTGTCAGCGAACAGATATGATATTGTGTATCTACTTCCAATTCTTATTGTTGAGAAAATGGGACCACATTTTGCACTTGGTGATACGTGCTATTCAAGGTCAGAGGATGTTGCAGTGTTCAATCCTGATGGCAAGGAGATAATCTCAAGGGATAATGAGGTGTCTTTATTAAGAAAGAGTGAGCCTGACAAGGCATATTACAATTGTCATACAGATATTACAATTCCATATGATGAAATTGGAAGAATATCAGTTGTAGACTATTCAGGAAAAGAAACAAGCATAATAGAAAATGGAAGATTTGTGCTTTCAGGAACTGATATGCTTAACGAACCGTTTGAAGATTAAAACAGACATTTGTTCAATAACACGGTTTATGTTAAATTCCTTGACGATATATCTAAAACAAAGTAAAATATTATAGGTATTGTATTATATTATCTGTTTAATTATCCAGATGGATGATTTATCAGATAATATGAAATTATAAGTGATTTAATATTATTTTAAGATGATAGTTGTATTTCTATCAGAATGGAGGAAGTTAAACATGGCTTTAGTAGGAATAGTTATGGGTAGTGATTCTGATATGCCTGTTATGGCAAAGGCAGCAGACATATTAGACAAGTTAGGTATCTCATATGAGATGACAATTATCTCTGCTCACAGAGAACCAGATGTATTCTTTGAATATGCGAAGACAGCAGAACAGAAAGGATTCAAGGTTATCATTGCAGGAGCAGGAATGGCAGCACATCTGCCAGGAATGTGTGCGGCAATATTCCCTATGCCAGTTATTGGTATTCCAATGCACACAACTTCTTTAGGTGGTAGAGATTCGTTATATTCAATAGTACAGATGCCAACAGGAATTCCTGTTGCAACAGTTGCTATTAATGGTGGTGCTAATGCAGGTATTCTTGCAGCTAAGATTCTTGCGACATCAGATGAACAGCTTCTTGAAAGGCTTAAGAATTATACTAAGGAATTAAAGGAAAGTGTTCAGGCTAAAGATGCAAGACTTCAGGAAGTTGGATACAAGAATTACGCAAAGTAATTAAAATATCAGATTGTCGTTAAATTATAAAATGGTGCTTATAAAGCATACATAGTTATTCGCAGATAAGTTGCGTAAGAATGGAGGATTACAATGGATTACAAGAATGCTGGTGTTGATATCGAAGCAGGTTACAAGTCAGTTGAATTAATGAAAGATGCGGTCAAGTCTACATTCAGACCGGAAGTGTTAGGTGGTATCGGTGGATTTTCAGGTGCATTTTCACTTGAGAAGATTAAGCAGATGGAAGACCCGGTTCTTCTTTCAGGAACAGATGGCTGTGGAACAAAGGTTAAGCTTGCTTTTATTATGGATAAGCACGATACAATCGGTATTGATGCAGTTGCAATGTGTGTTAATGATGTTGTATGTGCAGGTGGAGAACCTCTTTTCTTCCTTGACTATATTGCATGTGGAAAGAACTATCCAGAAAAGATTGCAACAATCGTAGGTGGTGTAGCAGAGGGCTGCCGTCAGTCAGAATGTGCACTTATCGGAGGTGAAACAGCAGAACACCCAGGACTTATGCCAGTAGATGAATATGATGTTGCTGGATTTGCTGTAGGTGTTGTTGATAGAAAAGACCTTATAACAGGTGAGAATATTAAGCCGGGCGATACACTTATCGGTATTGCTTCAAGTGGTGTTCATTCTAATGGATTTTCACTTGTAAGAAGTGTATTCACAATAACAGAAGAGTCACTTAATACATATTATGATTCACTTGGCAAGACACTTGGAGAGGCTTTACTTGCTCCAACTAAGATATATGTTAAGACTATGAAGTCTATTAAGAACGCAGGAGTTCGTGTTAAGGGATGCAGCCATATCACAGGTGGCGGTTTCTATGAGAACATTCCAAGAATGTTACCAGATGGTGTAAGAGCTGTTGTAAAGAAAGACAGCTATGAAGTTCCCCCAATCTTTAAGATGTTACAGACAGATGGCGAGATTGAAGAAGATATGATGTATAACACATTTAATATGGGTATTGGTCTTGTACTTGCAGTAGCCCCTGAGGACGTAGATACAACTATGGAAGCTATTAAAGCTGCTGGTGAGACACCTTATGTTATCGGTAATATTGAAGCAGGTGAGAAGGGAGTAACTTTATGCTAAGAATAGCTGTTATGGTATCTGGAGGTGGAACTAATCTTCAGGCTATAATTGATGGTGTAAAGGACAAGACAATTACTAATACACAGATTGCTGCTGTTATAAGTAATAATGCTAATGCTTATGCTCTTACAAGAGCTAAAGAGAACGGAATACCAGCTTATTGTGTATCACCTAAGGATTATGCTACAAGAGATGAATTTAATAAAGCACTTCTTGAAAAGGTTAATTCGCTTAATGTAGACCTTATTGTGCTTGCGGGCTTCCTTGTTAAAATTCCAGAAGAAATGGTACACGAATACAGCCATAGAATTATTAATATCCACCCATCACTCATCCCATCTTTTTGCGGTGTAGGCTTTTACGGACTTCACGTTCACGAAGCTGCACTTGCCAAAGGTGTTAAGGTTACAGGTGCAACAGTGCATTATGTAGATGAAGGAATGGATACAGGAGAGATTATATTCCAGAAAGCTGTTGAAGTTAAAGATGGTGACACGCCAGAAATTCTTCAAAAGAGAGTTATGGAACAGGCAGAATGGAAGTTACTGCCTGCCGCTATTAACAAGATAGCTAATGAACATGATAACTAGAAAGACTAGATTATATTGGAGGAAGAACAGATGAAGGTTTTAGTTGTAGGCAGCGGTGGACGTGAGCACGCCATATGCTGGAAGATAAGCCAGAGCCCTAAGGTTGATAAGATATATTGTGCACCTGGTAATGCAGGTATTGCTGAGGTTGCGGAATGTGTTGATATTAAAGCTATGGAATTTGATAAGCTTGTTGCATTTGCTAAGGAAAATGCAATCGACCTTACTGTAATTGGTATGGATGATCCACTTGTTGGCGGTATTGTTGATGCATTTGAGGCAGAAGGTTTAAGGGTATTCGGACCTAGAAAGAACGCAGCTATACTTGAAGGTTCAAAGGCATTTTCTAAGGACCTTATGAAGAAATACAATATACCAACAGCAACATATGAGACATTCACATCTGCTGATGAAGCTAAGAAGTATCTTGAAACAGCTAAGTATCCTATCGTTCTTAAGGCTGACGGTCTTGCACTTGGAAAGGGCGTTCTTATATGTGAAGACAAGCAGATGGCACTTGACGGTGTAGACGAGCTTATGCTTGACAAGAAGTTCGGTTCAGCAGGTAATACAATTGTAGTAGAAGAATTTATGACAGGACGTGAAGTTTCAGTTCTTTCATTTGTTGACGGTAATACGATAAAGATAATGTCTTCTGCACAGGATCATAAGAGAGCCAAGGACGGAGATCAGGGGCTTAATACAGGTGGTATGGGTAACTTCTCACCATCACCATTTTATACTAAGGAAGTTGATGATTTCTGCAAGGCACACAGGTATATGCAGCAACAGTTGATGCGATGAAGGCAGAGGGAAGACCATTTAAGGGTGTTATATTCTTTGGACTTATGCTTACACCAGAAGGTCCTAAGGTACTTGAATATAATGCAAGATTTGGTGATCCTGAAGCACAGGTTGTTCTTCCAAGAATGGAGAATGATATAATTGATGTATTTGAAGCGTGCATAGACGGAACATTAGATAAGATAGATCTTAAGTTTACAGATAATGCGTGTGTATGCGTAGTTCTTGCATCAGACGGTTACCCACTTGAGTACAAGAAGGGCTTTGAGATAACAGGCATGGAGAATTTCAAGGGTAAAGATTCATACTTTTTATTCCACGCTGGTACTAAGTTCAACGAAGAAGGCAAGGTTGTTACTAATGGTGGACGAGTTCTTGGCGTAACAGCATTAGGTGAGGATTTAAAGAAAGCCCGTGCTAATGCTTATGAAGCGACAGAATGGGTTAATTTTGATAATAAATATATGCGTCATGATATAGGTAAAGCTATAGACGAAGCATAATTGTTAATTGAATGTGTTTAAGTAACTCCCGCCACATATAATGGTGGGAGTTATTGTGTAATAATTGTAATAATGGAGGACAATGGAATGAAGATTACATCTGTAAAAGGTACTAATGATTATCTTCCTAATGAAGTAGAGATAAGAGATTATCTCCAGAATGAAATATTAAAAGTATATGTAGAGAATGGTTTTGAACATATAACAACTCCGGTTATTGAAGATATTGAAAATCTTGATAAGAGTGATGGTGGAGAAAACCTTAATCTTATATTTAAGATTATGAAGAGAGGCGACAAGCTTGACAAGGCACTTGCAAGCGGAGTTACTTCACAGAATGAAAATGTTCTTGCAGATATGGGCTTAAGATATGACCTTACACTTCCTTTAAGCAGATATTTTGCTAATAATAAGGATAAGCTTACACTTCCAATGAAGTGTATACAGATGGACAGAGTGTACAGGGCAGAACGTCCACAGAAGGGCAGATTAAGAGAATTCGTACAGTGTGATATAGATATTATAGGTTCTGATTCAAGAGATTCAGAGGTTGAGCTTATACTTATAACAACTAAGGCACTTAAAGCTATAGGAATGAAGAACTTTAAGGTTAAAGTTAATGACAGACGACTTTTAAGAGCATTTCTTATGGACTGCGGATTTGAAGAAAGCCAGCTTGACAGTGTATGTATAACATTTGATAAGATGGATAAAGTTGGTCTTGAGGGCGTTAAGAAGGAACTTGAGGAGAAGGAATTCGCAGAAGCAGCTATAGCCAAGTTTACAGGATTTCTTGCAAATGTAAGCAATCCACAGGAGATTTCTTTAGAGTCAGTTAAAGATATTCTTGTAGATAAAGCACCAGCAGAAAGCCTCGAATATATTATGAAGTCAGTTAATGAGCTTTGTAATGGTGAGTTCGATGTTGTATTCGACCTTTCATTAGTAAGAGGACAGGGATACTACACAGGAACAGTATTTGAAGTTGAAAGCATTGACTTTAAGGGTGCTATTGCAGGCGGTGGAAGATATGATAACCTTATTGGCAAGTTCTTAGGACAGCAGGTAAGTGCAGTAGGATTTTCTATCGGATTTGAGAGAATATTCTCTATACTTATGGAACACGGAATTGACCTTCCTAATAAGGGCAATAAGATAGCAGTAATGTATGATGAGGGCGAGCTTACAGCAGCTTATAAGCTTGCAGAAAAGTACAGGGCAGAAGGCAAGATATGTTCGCTTTATGTTAAGCCAAAGAAGATGGGCAAGTTCTTAGGAAAGCTTGAAGAAAGAGGTTATGCAGGCTTTATTAATGTGAGTAATGATGACGGGATAAGTTATTTTGAGAACTAATAATTAAAATAGAACTTCGGGTAATCTATGAACAAACTGGATATAGATTACCCGAAGTTTTTACATACGTCTGTATAGAAAGAGTGTTACAGACGGCTGTGTCTGATGTAAAAAGTTTATCTGAAAGACTTAAATGCCTTACGCAGTTAGTTCCTTGCCTTGGCAAGTGCACTGTCTATAGCTGATAACAGCATAGTTGCTGTATATTTACTGCTTGCATTGTAGGTGATATTATCTGTTGAGCCGTTGTTGATAACGGCGGTCTTTATCTCATCAAATGAAGAATTAAGCATAGGATACATAGTCTGCACGGACTCTGAAAGATTAACCATTTCGATATTGTTGATATTGTCGGAGTCAACTGTAACCTGAATATCTATAGGAGTACCATTAAGAAGTATTGAGGAAGTGTATACACCTGGTGAATATGTAGGACAAGATGTATTCTTTTTTACTGTGTCAGTGCTGGTGCTTATATTAACACCTGTACTTTTGGCAGCATCTGAACTGCTTCCGCCAAATATAAATATTGCCGCTAATATAATAAGAGCAGCAATTACGCATATCATAATTATCAGTTTCTTAAGTGGAATTACCACAATCCTGGTTGAACCGCTCATATATCCCCCTCATATAACACACATTTATTTTGATAAAATATATGAGCATTCATATATAAATAGAACTTATATATGGTATACTTAAATGAGTTTCATTGAATAAAAATGTGCACGGAAATGAGGATTATTATGTCATTACAACTTATACTTGGAGGATCGGGTGCTGGCAAGTCAACATATTTATATAGTTCAATAATAGAGGAGTCGATTAACAATCCAGACACAGATTATATAATTATCGTGCCAGAGCAGTACACTATGGCAACACAGAAGCGTGTAGTTGAGCTTCACCCACGAAAGGGAATTCTTAATATAGATGTCATAAGCTTTGAAAGGCTTGCTTATAGAGTATTTGAGGAGGTCGGGGCTTCTGACTATCCGGTTCTTGATGATACAGGAAAGAATCTTATAGTAAGAAGAATATTAGAACAGCACAAGAAAGAACTTCGATTCTTTAGTGGTAATATATCCAATACCGGATTTGTGGCTGAGATGAAATCAGTCATATCAGAGATGTTACAGTATGATATAACTGTTGATAAGATAGATGAAATTAATAAAACTGTTGATAATAACAGTCTGCTTGGAATGAAATTAAGTGACATTAATGTTGTTTATAGTGGATTTAGGAATTTTATAAAAGATAATTACATTACATCAGAGGAGATACTTGATCTTCTGTGCAGGAAAGTGCAGGAGTCAGAAAAGCTTAAAGACAGTGTGATAGCACTTGATGGCTTTACTGGTTTTACGCCTGTACAGTACAGGCTTATTGGTCTGCTTCTTGATATATGCACGGATATTAAGGTGGCACTGACTATAGATACAAGTGAGAAGGTTAATGTCAATGAGGGCATTGAGAACCTTTTCTATATGACTAAGGATACAGTGGCACATTTGTATAAGATATGTGATGAACAGCATATTAATATAGAAAATGCTGTGATGATTGATGATGATAATATATCACGTTTTAAGTCGTCAAAGGAGCTTGCATTTCTTGAAAAGAATATATTCAGGGCTGGAAGCAGGCATTATAATGGTGAAGTAAATGATATAGCTTTGTATGCAGGGACAACGCCGAAGGACGAATTGCAGTATATAACAGGAAAGATACTTGAGCTTACACGTCTGTCAGGCTACAGATACAGTGATATAGCGGTTGTTACAGGTGATATTGGTGTGTATGGAAAGCTTGCCGCTAATATATTTTCCCAGAATGAAATACCATTTTTCTTAGACCAGAAACGTCATATAACAGATAACTGCTTAGTGGAAATGATTACCGCAGTACTTGATATTATCGAGAAGAATTATGCCTATGACAGTATGTTCAGATATCTAAGAACAGGATTTACCCAACTTACAAGAGATGAGATAGATATTCTTGATAATTATTGTCTTGCGGTTGGCATAAAGGGCAGGAAGCAGTGGAACAATGAATGGATAAGAAAGTTCAGGACAGGAAGGGAAGATACAGACCTTGGACTTCTTAACAGATTAAGACGCGAAGTCATTACTCCAATAGATGTTCTTCACAAAGATATTAAGGAGGCAGATGGAAATGTAGATGCCATTACCAGGGCTTTATATGAATTCATAGCCGGACTTGATTGTGAAAGGAAGCTGTCATCTATAGATGTGGATAGTGAAGAATATGGACAGATATATAAGAAGATAATAGAACTATTAGATAAGATAGTTGAATTATTAGGCAGTGAGAAGGTTACATTAAAAGAATACAATCATATTATAGCATCTGGATTGGAGGAGATTAAGATAGGACTTATACCTCCGGCTAACGACTGCGTTGTAATAGGTGATATTGAGAGAACAAGACTTGATAATATAAAGGTAATGTTCTTTGCTGGCGTTAATGATGGGTATGTTCCAAAAAAAAGCGACAACAGAAGCGTTCTTTCAGAAACAGACAGGGACAGGCTTAAGGGTATGGACGTATCATTATCAATGTCAGTCAGGGAAAAAGCGTTTATTCAGAGATTTTATTTATACCTTATTATGACAAAGACATCAGAAAAGCTTTATATAACTTATGCACGCAATGGCATGGATATGAAAGCTGTTCTTCCTTCTTACATAATAAGAATGATTAAGAAAATGTTTCCGCTTGTTAAAGAGTACGCAAGAGAGGATACATTTGCAGAACACGCATATATACGAATTCCAAAAGCAGACATTGTATGGAGCGAGGGTAATCTTAATAAAGTGCTTGCAGAGGGAATTGCACTTGAATTATATGGAAGGGAGCTTACAGGAAGCGTAACATCATTTGAACAGTTCGCTTCGTGCCAGTTCGCATATTTCTGCCAGTATGGACTTGGGCTTAAAGAGAGGGAAGAATATCAGTTTGCGGTTAATGACTTTGGTACAATTCTTCACGCTGTAATTGAAGATGTGTCAAAAAATATAAAGCAGAACAATAAATCCTTCGTGCTTTTAAGTGATGAGGAAAGAAGCCAGATGGTATCAGAGAGTATCAATGCAATAGCTGAGAATTATGGCAATACGATACTTAAGGACTCAAGCCGTAATGAGTATCTTATACAGAGAATGAAGAATTACGCTGACAGGACACTGTGGGCAATTGGAAAGCAGCTTGCTGACGGAATATTCAGGCCAGATGCATTTGAGAAGGGATTTCTTACACAGATAGAAGAACTTCCGCACGATGTACTATTTTATATGAAGGGCAAGATAGACCGTATAGATGTGTGCGAGGATGACGAAAATTTATATGTCAAAGTCGTGGATTACAAGACAGGACAGTCAGATTTTAATCTTTTAAAGACATATTATGGCTTGAAAATCCAGCTCCTTACATATATGAGGGAAGCAATGATATATGAAAAGAAGAAATATGGTGACAAGAATATAATTCCAGCAGGGCTTTTATATTATAATATTCAGGATCCGATAGTTGAGGCGAAGAAAGATGATGACGAGGTCGAGGCACTTATAAGAAAAGAATTAAGAATGAAAGGCGTTGTTAATTCTAATAAGAATATTATAAGTATGATGGATTCAACAGAGGGTTCATCTGTTAATATTCCTGTCAGTTATAATAAATCTGGTGAACTTGATATGCGATACAGCAGGGTTATGACAACTGATGAGTTCGATAAGCTTGGTGAATATGTTGATAAAGAAAATGTCAATAACGCAGGAAAGATACTTAATGGAAGCATTAATATCAATCCGTATATTAAGGGTAATGAGAACAGTTGTACTTATTGTCAGTATAACAGTGTGTGTGGATTTAGCACAGATATGCCGGGTACAAGTTATCGAAGACTTTCCAATTTAAGCAAAGAAGATATATGGAAATTAATAGATGAGAATAACAGCGGTGAAGCGTACAGCAGTAGTAAAGAGCATAACAGTACAGAAAAGTATAACGATAGTGAAGAATATAACAAAGAAACTGACAGTAATTCAGAGGTGTAATGATGGCAAAGAAATGGACTGATGAACAGCTTAAGGCAATAGATACTAAGAACAGGAATATACTTGTGTCAGCCGCCGCAGGTTCAGGAAAGACAGCGGTTCTTGTTGAACGAATTATCAATATGATTACAGGTGAGAACAGCACAGATATAGACAGACTTGTTGTTGTTACATTTACCAAGGCCGCCGCGGCAGAGATGAAAGCAAGAATAAGAAACAGGCTTGATGATATGCTTGACAATAATGAGGCAGATACCAATCTTTTAAAGCAGATTGCACTTATTAACAATGCACATATAACAACAATAGATAGTTTCTGTCTGTGGATAATAAAAAATCATTTTTCAGAGATTGAATTAGACCCCGGTTTCAGGGCGGCAGATAATGGAGAGATTACACTTCTTGAGAATGATGTAATGCAGGAGCTTCTTGAGGACTATTATACAGAGGCAGATGAGGATTTTATTAATCTTGTAGAGGCTTATGGAACAGGACGTAATGACCAGAATATAGAAGAACTTATTAAGAAAATATATAATCTTGCACGAAGCAATCCATGGCCTTCTGAATGGTATAAGGAAACGCTTGATATGTATGAAGCACCAGATAATTCTAACAACAGGGCGATAGCTGACCTGTATGAAAGCATTATCAATTCGCTGAGTGATTACTGCCGCAAATATGAATATATGATTGAACTTTGCCAGCACGTAGACGGTCCGGTGTCATATCTTGATGCAATCAATTCAGATTATATGAATATCAAAAGAATACTTGAAGCACCAGACTTTGATGACCTTTCGGTAAGAATAAGAAAGACGGTATTTGACAGATTAAGCAATAAGAAAATGCCTGATGCGAGGGAAGATTTAAAAGAATATGTCAAGAATGAAAGAAATAATTTCAAGAAATATATTAATTCTCTTATCAGTGGTGTGTTCACAGCAGATATTGATACATTAATGGAAGATGTGAAAGCTAATGCACCAATGATTGCTATGATGGTAAAGCTTGCTAATGATTTTGCACAAAGAATGTCAGAACAGAAAAAAGACCGTGGAATAATAGATTTTAATGATATGGAACATCTTGCACTTGATATTCTTGTAAAGAATAATGCTGGTATTATTGAGTATACCAGGACAGCAGATGAACTTGCAGAGGGCTTTGATGAGATATTAATAGACGAGTATCAGGATTCCAACCAGTTACAGGAAGAAATACTTACTGCTGTATCAAGGCAGAGAATGTCCGATTATTTCAATAATGTATATATGGTTGGAGATGTTAAGCAGAGTATATATAAGTTCAGACTTGCGTGTCCTGAGTTATTTATGAGCAAGTATGATAATTATTCATCGCAGAATGATAACTGCAAAGATACAGTACAGTATAATGACTGCGAAGATACATCATTTGGCGGTGGTGAGCAGAATATAAGTTCTTGTAAGATAGAATTACAGAAGAATTTTCGAAGCAGAAGTAATGTTCTTGATAGTACCAATGATGTGTTCTTCCGTGTTATGAATAAGAATTTCTGCGGCATACAGTATGATGATAGGCAGCAGCTTAACTGTGGGTTAGATTATCCAGCGTGTGAAGATAAAAGAAACTTCGGGCAGGACAGTGAGAAAAGCACAGATATTGTGCTTGTTGATATGTCGGGTGATGAGGACGGCGATGGAATAAGGGCAGAGGCAAGATATGCCGCATTAAGAATAAGAGAACTTATGTCAGAAGATAATGCTTATTACGTGTATGATGCTGACCTTGAAGATTACAGGAGAATAAAATATGGTGATATTGTTATTCTCACAAGAACGCTTACAGGCTGGGCAGATGTGCTTGTCAATGAACTGCTTGACTGCGGAGTGCCGGCTATGGCAGATACTGCACAGCAGTATTTTAAATTAAGGGAGATAAAGGTCCTTATAAGCCTGCTTACCTGCATAGACAATCCATTGCAGGATATACCTATGGCTTCTGTGCTTTTGTCATACTTTGGAGGTTTTACGGAAGATGAATTATGCAAGATAAGAATATCAGGAAAGAAATATTCACAGAAGTTTCTTATCAGGCAGATGAAGAGCATAGCAGAGAATGAGGACGAGGATTGCGATTATAAGAAATGCAGTGCATTTATTGATAAGCTTAATGTCTTAAGAGATAAATCCAGAATAATGACTATCTATGATTTGCTGTGGGAGATTGTATACAACACAGGTTATTATGATTACGCAGGAACTATGCCGGCAGGAGCTAAAAGACAATCTAATATAGATGTGCTTCTGGACAGGGCATCTTCATTTGAGGGAACAAGCTACAGCGGACTTTTTAATTTCTTAAGATATATAGAAAGATTGCAGAAATACGACATAGATATAACCGACTCACAGGGTATGGGGGATAACGGCGACTCTGTAAGGGTAATGAGCATACATAAGAGCAAGGGTCTTGAGTTTCCGGTTGTAATTGTAGCCGGACTTAACAAGCAGATTAATAAAATGGATGCAAGAAGCAGGATTGTTATTGATAAAGAGCTGGGCATAGGTGCTGATTATGTTAATCTTGACCGCAAGACCAAGACATCTACTATTATAAAAGGGGCGATTGCAAGAAAGATTGTAAGAGATGGAATATCCGAGGAAGAAAGAGTTCTGTATGTTGCAATGACACGAGCAAGGGAAAAGCTTATTATGATGGGAAATGTCACTGACACAGACAAGGCAATGACAGGCTGGAATTCAATTGCTGACGAGATTAGAATGTCTGGAATATATTCTTATGCTGACTGCGAGAAGATAGACAAGTTCGCAGATATGGTAATTCCAGTTGTACTTACTGGAAAGGAATACAATAAAGGAGAATTCAACATAAAGCTTATTGGCGTGGAAGAAATTAATTCTTTATTGAACAAATCGGACATTGACCAGACCGGAAGCCAAGCAACAGATGAAAGTCAGGTAGGCGAAAAAACAGCCTATGGAACTTCGCCTTTAAAGGAGCTTCCGCCATATATTAAAGACCCTGATGCAGACAGAAAAGTAAAAGTAACTGTCAGTGAGTTAAAGAAAATGCAGAATGAAGCAGATTACGAGCAAAATGCTTTTGCGGCAGACAGTATCAAAAAGGCTGCGGGCATTATGGAGGCAGAAAGAATTAAAGAAGCGGCTGGCGGTGTTAAAGAAGCAGACGGCGGGGCAGAATCTGAAGCTGCAGACGAATATATTCCAACAGTTCCTAAGTTTATAAGCAGTGAAGAAAAAGAGCTTGTAAGTAATGAACGTGGAACGGCATACCACAGGGTTATGGAATGTCTGAATTATTCAAAAGCTGGAAGCACTGAGGATATAAAGAATGAAATTGACAGAATGGTAAGAGAAGAAAAGCTGTCATTAAAACAAGCTGAATGCATAAAGCTTAAGGATATAGATACATTTGCAGGTTCATCAATAGGTGAAAGAATTAAGCGTGCATATGCTTACGGCGGGGTGAAAAGGGAACAGCCATTTGTATTTGAATATGACAGACAGCTTGTACAGGGGGTCATTGACCTGTATTTTATTGAGGACGGACAGCTTGTTATAGTTGATTATAAGACTGACCGGGTGTTAAGAGGCAGGGCAGGAGAGGACGAGCTTAGAAGAAGATATTCTATCCAGCTTGATTACTATGCTATGGCACTGTCACAGATAACAGGCTTAAAGGTTAAAGAAAAAGTAATATATTCCTTTGCACTGGGAAGAAGCTTAACTGTAGAGTAATTATCTGGAATAGGTAATAGAATAAACTGAGTAGTTTATAAAATAGTCCGGCACTAAGTAGTTGAATTAAATTGATGGATACTATATACTAGATTAGTTAAAGTGTAAAATGATTTAAGAAATGGAGAAATTATGTCAGATATTACAAGTGAAATTAAGAAAAGAAGGACATTTGCAATCATATCCCACCCGGATGCTGGTAAGACAACACTTACTGAGAAGTTCTTGTTATATGGTGGTGCTATTAATCTTGCTGGTTCTGTAAAGGGTAAGAAGACAGCGAAACACGCAGTATCAGACTGGATGGAGATTGAGAAGGAAAGAGGTATCTCTGTAACATCTTCAGTACTTCAGTTTAATTATGATGGATATTGCATTAATATTCTTGATACACCTGGACACGAAGATTTCTCAGAGGATACTTATAGAACTCTTATGGCTGCTGACTCAGCCGTAATGGTTATAGATGCTTCAAAGGGTGTTGAGAAACAGACTATTAAGCTTTTTAAAGTATGTGTTATGAGACATATTCCGATCTTTACATTTATTAATAAAATGGATAGAGAAGCCAACGACCCATTCGAGCTTCTTGATGAGATAGAAAATGTACTTGGAATTGCTACTTGTCCTATCAACTGGCCTATAGGCTGTGGTAAGGCATTTAAGGGTGTATATGACAGAAAGCAGAAAGAGGTATCACTCTTTAAGGCGGCAATGAATGGACAGAAGGAAGTAGATACTAAGAATATATCAATAGATGATGATGAGCTTAAGGCAGAGATTGGTGATGATTACTGGGCTAAGCTTGAAGAAGATGTAGAACTCTTAGATGGTGCAAGTGCAGAATTTGATCTTGCCAAGGTTCAGGCAGGAGATTTAACACCTGTATTCTTTGGTTCAGCACTTACTAACTTTGGTGTAGAGACATTTTTACAGCATTTCCTTGATATGACTACATCACCACTTCCACGTAATTCGTCAGTAGGTCTTATAGACCCATTTAAGGAAGATTTCTCTGCTTTTGTATTTAAGATACAGGCTAATATGAATAAGGCACATAGAGATAGAATTGCATTTATGCGTATATGTTCAGGAAAGTTCACTGCCGGTATGGAAGCTAACCACGTTCAGGGTGGCAAGAAGATAAGGCTTTCACAGCCACAGCAGATGATGGCACAGGAAAGACACATTGTAGAAGAAGCTTATGCAGGAGATATAATAGGTGTATTCGATCCGGGTATATTCTCAATAGGTGATACTATATGTACTTCTAATAAGAAGTTCCAGTTTGATGGAATTCCTACATTCGCACCGGAACATTTTGCAAGAGTAAGGCAGATTGATACAATGAAGCGTAAGCAGTTCATTAAGGGAATAAGCCAGATTGCACAGGAAGGTGCTATTCAGATATTTCAGGAATATAACACTGGAATGGAAGAAATTATTGTCGGCGTTGTCGGTGTACTTCAGTTTGAAGTTCTTGAATACAGACTTAAGAATGAGTACAATGTAGATATAAAGTTAGAGCCGCTTCCATATGAACATATCAGATGGATTGAAAATCCAGAAGAAGTTGATGTGAACAGAATTGTCGGTACTTCTGATATGAAAAAGATTAAAGACCTTAAGGGCAATCCGTTATTGGTATTTGCTAACAGCTGGTCAGTTAATATGGTGCTTGAACGTAATGAGGGACTTAAGTTATCTGAGTTTGGAAAGAACAACTAAATTGCAGATTTAATAAGGAACAAGGTGATTAGATGAACGTAAGCTACAGAGAGATTATAAAAAAAGCAGTAGCCATAGTACTTATGGCAGTCATTCTTGTATGTATGGTGACAGGATTTTCGTATACATTTACCGCTAAAGCAGATGATACAATTATTGCTACAGGTTATGTTAATTATGATGTAACAAGCCTTAGAATAAGGACAGCACCTGTTAATGGAAGTGTAATTACTAAAGTAGATGGTGGATTTAAGTTCGATATATACGAAGAAGTGAATACGAGTGCGACATATAAGTGGTACAGCATAGGTTTTTATCTCAATGGTGAATACACAAGAGGATATATAACATCAGAGTATACTACCAGGGAAGCAAAGTCAGATTATACACCAGATAATAATTTTGAAGATTATCTTGAGGCACAGAATTTCCCGGCTTCCTACAGGGAAAGCTTAAGGCAGCTTCACAGTGCATATCCATTATGGGTATTTGTAGCAGACCATAATGGAAGGGACTGGGATACTATGGTTAATGCCCAGAATGTATTAGGACGAAGCCTTATATACAGTTCGGCAGATGCTTCGTGGAAGTCTACGGCTGATGGCTGTTATGACTGGAATACAGGTGAGTATACAGAGCTTGACAGTGGTGGCTGGGTTCAGGCATCTGAGGGACTTGTGAAATATGCACTTGACCCAAGAAACTTTCTTGATGATACATACATATTTATGTTTGAAAGTCTTTCTTATGACTCATCAGTACATAATATAGACGGTGTGCGCAATATTATAAGCGGAACATTTATGGAGAATTCAAGCCACAATCTTGACGGCTATGACTATGCTTCACTGCTTATGTATGCAGGTGAAGTATCCAAGGTAAGCCCATATCACCTTGCAACAAGAATTATTCAGGAACAGGGTGCAGACGGACGAGGCAACCAGATATCTGGAAATGTAAGCGGATACGAGGGCTATTATAATTATTACAGCCAGAACGCTTATGCAAGCGGCGGTCTGTCAGCAGTCCAGAATGGTTTGAAATATGCCAGACAGACCGACAGCTCTAATATGAGGCCTTGGAATTCGCGTTACAGGGCTGTTGTAGGTGGTGCTGTCAATCTTGGAAAATGGTACATTAACAAGGGTCAGGATACTATATATTATGAGAAGTTTGATGTTAAGAACTTCTCACACCAGTATATGACTAATGTGCTTGCACCAAGGTCAGAAGCGACAAGGGCTAAGAAGGCATATAGTTCATACACGCTTAATAATACAACATTTAAGTTTAACATTCCGGTATATGATAATATGCCATCGTCAAGATGTATAATACCAGATGGCAACCAGAGTGCGAATAACAGGCTTAGTTCATTATCAGTAGATGGTTATACATTAACTCCTACATTTTCATCTGATAATACTGATTACAGTCTCATTGTAGAAAATGATATTACAAGTGTTAATGTATCGGCAGGACTTATAGATGGCAATGCAACAGTAAGCGGACGTGGAAGCCACAGCTTAAGCGTTGGCAATAATGTAATCAATATTACTGTAACGGCTGAAAATGGTGACATAAAGACATATGTAATAAATATAACAAGAAAGTCTGCACAATCTGGTGGTAATACAGATGGTTTTAAGACAGATTATAATGTCGATTCATCAAAGAAGATAATGACTAAGATAGGTGTCGGAAGTCAGGCATCAAGTGTTCTTGATAATGTATCATACAGCAATGGCTGTTATGGAAAAATATTAAAGAATGACGGAAGCGAGAGAGGCGACACAGTAGTTACTGGTGATAAGTTAGTTGTATACAAGGCAGACGGAAGTGTATATGATGAATATTCTATAGTTATATATGGAGATGTTAATGGTGACGGAGTTATAGATTTATATGATTTCGTGGCTATTAAGAGAGCAGTTCTTGGAATTGGACAGCCACAGGGCAGTTATAAAGAGGCTGCGGATATTAACAGGGACGGAGTTATAGATTTGTATGATTTCGTTGCTATTAAAAGACACATATTAAATATAGGATATATCCAGCAGTAGTGACTGCAAGAAGAGAGGACATATATGAATAAGGTTAAAAAGATAATTTCAGCACTGCTTATTATATGTATGTGTGCTGTAATGGCTTTCGTGAATAAGACAGATATATTAGCGGCAGGAACAGCAAGAGTATCAATTGGTTCAGCAAGTGGTATGGTAGGCGATACCGTATCCATAGATGTGTCAATCAGTGCATCGAGCGGAATAGGTGGAGCTACAATATATGTATCCTATGACCCATCAATATTAGCATTAAGCGGAAGCTCAAGTAATTCGGGAACTGCGATGGTCAGTTTTATGGACGAGAGTACAGCAAGCAGCCAGTCAAAGACAATAACATTTAAGATTATCGGAGCTGGTACTTCAAGCCTTAATGTTATAGGTGATTCCAAGGTTATTGATATAGATATGCAGGCGTGCAGTATATCCAAATCGTCAGGTTCAGTTACAGCTTCTGCACCAGCCTCATATTCATCAGATAATACATTAAGTTCATTACAGATAAGTCCTGGTGTGTTATCGCCAGCATTTTCACCAGATGTAACTACTTATACAACATCTGTTGGTGCTGACTGTGCAAGTCTTACAGTAAGTGCAGTTCCTAATGATTCAAAGGCAACTGTAAGCGTATCTGGCAAGAGAATGGATCCAGGATTTAACACAACAACAATTACTGTAACAGCAGAAAATGGCAGTAAAAGAACTTATACAATAAAGACAACCAAGGAAACTAATTCAGCTTCTAATGAAAATAATCAGGCAACAGGTTCGGACTCATCTAATGGATCAACAGACAATAATAATATTCCTGATGTGCAGGATCCTAACAGTGAAGCAATACAAGAGCCGAATATTACAGTAGATAATGCTGAATATAAGATTGTATCTGCTAATGATGAACACCCACTTCCAGATGGCTATACTCCAACAGAGTATGATTATAATGGAACAAAGGTATCAGCAGGTGTTGGAATTGATACAGGAGTAACAATTGTCTATCTTGAAAGTACAGATGGCAAAGGTGAGAGCGGTTATTATGTATACGATTCGGTGAGAAAGACATTTTCACAATTCGTAGAAGTAAGCCAGCCACAATTTACATACTGCATACTTGCCATAGATGAAGCTTCTATGGAACTTCCAGAAGGCTATGATGTTGGAAGAACAGTAATCAATGGCAAAGAAGTCGATGCCCTTCTTGACAGAACAGGCAACTACGCATTATTCTACGGCGTAAGCTCTACAGGAGAAACAGGCTGGTTCAGATACAATGTCAATGATGGCACAATACAAGGCTACGCCGGTTACAATATGGCAGATGAACAGGTAATCAACACCAACACAAAGACAGCTGACAGTGATAAGGCATTTAATACAGTCAGCAGTTATATATTCGTTATATTAGCAGTCCTTGCTGTTGTAATAATAGCATTAATAGTTGTAGTTATAGCCTTAAGCATTAAGCTTTCAAAGAGCAAAAAAGCCTTCGTAGGAGCAATGGACGGCTACGAAGACGAAGATATAGACGAGGAAGACTTAGACGATATGGAACTTGAAGGTGATGAAGAAGATATCTTATATGATGACTTAGAAGAAGATATAGATGAAGAAGTATCTGATGATGCCGTCCCATATCAGTCATCAACCACAAAAGATCTCCCCGAAGAATACAATGAGTCTGAAGAACTGGAACTAGAAGAAATAGACGATAAATAATAAATATCTATCGTCCACCATAAACAGACAGCAAATAGTTAAATCATAATCAGATAATAAATAGGTGACAATAACCACAACAGTCTGACAATAGAGCCTCAATCCCCAGTCCCCGCTTTACTGGCTTGTCCAGTAACAGGGGACATCCCCTTTTCGTAAATCTATTGTCCGGCTGTTTTTTTACGCAAAAAATCCCCCATCTCTATTTCATTCCTAATCCACTGAAATATATTTTAAAGCTATTCAAATATAATATATTGACAAATATATTTTACTATGCTATAAAATCTACTTAATAAATAAAACAAAATATACCAATGGTTGAAAGACAGCCAGCGATGCTAAAGCTGATAGAAGCATAAGAAGACGCTGGGGAGCCGCCGGTCCTTAGCTGGCAGTTCCAACTGGCAGCTTAGTACCGCTGCGAGCGACACGCAGTGCAAACGTGTCTTTGTTGCTTCTATTCGCTTTAACAACGCGTCCGGGGTCCGTCTATCTTCCACCCCCATCAATTTAAAGAAGGAGATGTACAAGAATGATATCTAAATTACACCAACTAAATTTACACGACAAAATAAAATACATTTACGCTACTGTAATTAAATTTATGATTTTATCAGGAATCGTAAGCATAATTGGTTTATCTCTTCTGGATATAAGATTTAATTCTTATGTAAAAGGGGCTCAGAAAGCAAATAATGCTGCTAAAGAAAGTATTATAGATATTAGTTCTGCTGCCCGCAATATAAGAGAGATGGCATTAAATGACGACAGTTCAACTTATGAGAATTATAAGAATAATGTTAAGACAGTTCTTACAGACTCCCAGACACAGCTTGATATTATAAAGAATACCAATATAATAGATGATGATTTGTATAACCAGTATGTTAAAGCACTTAATGAATGGGGCAATATCGGTTACGATATAATTAACCAGATTGAAAAGGGCGACCTTGCAAGTGCCAAGAATAAAATCCACACAGTATGTACACCTGCACTTAACAATCTTATGAGTATTGCGGATAAAATGGAGGATGAAACCAACAAAGAGGCGGATCAGGCAATATTGTTAAGCAATGTTGTGGCAGTCATAGGCGGTGTGGCTATTGTGTTATTTATTGTAATAGCGAGCCTTATATCAAAGAAAATAGGTGCTAAGATTACAGAGATGATAATAGAACCATTAAGGGATATAGATAATGTAGCTAAAGACCTTGCTAATGGTAACCTGCACAGTGAGCTTACATACCATTCAGATGATGAATTAGGAACATTAGCCCACAGTCTGCGTAAGTCAATAAGAACATTAAGTTCATATGTTGATGATATTAAAAGGTCAATGCAGGAATTCTCACATGGTAACTTTGATGTTAAGCCAGAAGTTGAGTGGAAGGGTGATTTTGAGGAAATATTACATGCATTTATGAGCTTTGAAGCAAGTATGGCAGATCTTGTAAAGAACCTTCAAAGAGTAGCTGACCAGGTGGCAGAAGGTTCGGAACAGATAGCCTCAAGCTCAACAGAACTTGCAGAAGGAGCGACTAATCAGGCAGCTTCTGTTGAGGAGCTTACTGCTTCCCTTGCAAATGTATCAGAAAGAGTTGCACAGAATTCACAGAACGCTAGAGCAATAAGTGGCAAGGTAGATGAACTTGGAACACAGCTTTATGAGAGCAATGGTAAGATGAGCGAGATGGTTACATCAATGAGTGAAATTGAAAAGGCTTCCAAGGAAATCAGCAAGATAATAGAAACTATCAACCAGATAGCTTCACAGACTAATCTTCTGGCACTGAATGCGTCTATAGAGGCGGCAAGAGCTGGCGAAGCAGGAAAAGGCTTTGCGGTAGTTGCAGATCAGGTATCAGCACTTGCGGCACAGAGTGCAGAAGCTGCCAAGGAGTCAGCTTCATTAATAGATACATCTGTTGCAGCAGTCGAGAAGGGCATGGTTATTGCCAATGATACAGCTTCCCAGCTTGGTGCAGTAGTAGACAATTCAAGACATATAGTTGATGAAGTTAATAATATTGCAGATGTTCTTAATACACAGACAGAGGCAATTAAGCAGGTTGATGATGGTGTAGAAGCTATCAATGATGTTGTACAGACAAATTCTGCCACATCACAAGAGTGTGCCGCTGCAAGTCAGGATATGAGTACACAGGCAGACA